>LNFM01000701.1_pt1 | contig 80429 bp, 75 predicted proteins | sample 596031 | NCBI WGS metagenome assembly LNFM01 (sample SAMN04254537, study PRJNA301005) | activated carbon metagenome | isolation source: dual media filters at the Ann Arbor, Michigan drinking water treatment plant | place: USA: Ann Arbor | reverse complement strand
GGCGTCGGAACACTCCTCATTGACGGTAAAAAAGTTGGCGAGGGGCGCATCGAGAAAACCATCCCGGCGCGTTACGGCATCGACACCTTCGGCATTGGCGTTGATACGGGGTCGCCGGTCTCCAATACGTACAAGTCGCCATTCGCATTCACCGGGACCATCGGTAAGGTCGTTGTTGATTTGACGCCGATGAAGAAAGCCGATGCCGACGCAGCGGCGATCTTGGAGCTGGCATTGGCCATGAAGAAGGCAATGTCGGACTGATTGCGTTGTCCAAATGAGAAAATGCCGAGCTGCAAAAGGGATAACGCTCAGAAGAGTTGATGTTCAATGGAGGAAATCGACCATGAAATGGCGTAAAAGTACTATCTTGGTAATGATGCTCGCGACAACGGCTTTGATTTCAGGCGCCGCGCAACAGCAGAAGCCGAACATCCTCGTGATCTGGGGCGATGATATCGGCACGAGCAATATCAGCCACAACAATCGCGGTCTGATGGGATACGCGACGCCAAACATTGATCGCATCGCGAAGGAAGGCGCTTCCTTCACCGATTATTATGGGCAGCAAAGCTGTACGGCGGGACGCGCAGCCTTCATCAGCGGTAGCAATCCGCTATGCCCGGAGCCAGCGAGGGATGGCAGAAGACCGACGTTACGATGGCGACGGTGCTCAAGTCGCAGGGTTATGCGACCGGGCAGTTTGGCAAGAACCATCAGGGCGACCGCGACGAACACCTGCCGACGTTGCACGGCTTCGACGAATTCCAGGGCAATCTCTATCATCTCAACGCCGAGGAGGAGCCGGAGAACGAAGATTATCCGAAGGCCCCCGAGTTCCGGAAGAAGTTCGGCCCGCGCGGCGTGATCAAGGCCACCGCGGACGGCAAGGGCGGGCAGACGATTGTCGACACCGGTCCCCTGACCAAAAAGCGCATGGAAACCATCGACGATGAAACCGTGACTGCTGCCAAGGACTTCATCACGCGGCAGGTGAAGGACGGCAAACAGTTCTTTGTCTGGTGGAATGGCACGCGCATGCACTTCCGAACGCATGTGAAGGCGGATCAAAGGCATCCCGGAAACGATGAATACACGGATGGCATGATCGAGCACGACGGGCACGTGGGCGAATTGCTGAAGCTGCTTGATGACCTCGGCGTTGCCAACAACACCATCGTGCAGTACTCCACCGACAACGGGCCGCACTTCAATACCTGGCCGGACGCTGGCAACACGCCATTCCGCTCCGAGAAAAACTCCAACTGGGAAGGCGCCTATCGCGTGCCGGCGTTCCTCCGCTGGCCCGGCAAAATCCCGGCCGGGGTGAGCCTGAACGGCATCGTCTCGCATCAGGACTGGCTGCCGACCTTTGCAGCCATGGCTGGCGCGCCGGACGTGAAGGAAAAGCTCTTGAAAGGTGTCGAACTGAATGGCCGCACCTACAAAAATCATATCGACGGCTACAACATGCTGGACTACGTCACGGGCAAAGCGCAGGCCTCGCCGCGCGAGGCGTTCGTCTACGTCAACGACGACGGAGACATCGTTGCGATCCGCGTGAGAGACTGGAAAGCTGTCTACAAGGAGAACCGCGGCGAGGCGTTTGGCGTCTGGCGCGAGCCTTTCGTTGATCTACGAGTTCCGCTTCTGTTTAACTTGCGCCGCGATCCTTATGAGAGGGCGCAACACAACGCAAATGTCTATCACGACTGGGTCCTCTCTCGCGTCTTCCTCATGAGCGCGATAAACACCGCCGCGATGGAGTTCCTTCTGACCATGAAGGACTATCCGCCGAGCCAGACGCCGGGTTCATTTAACCTGGACACGGTCAAGAAGCGGATCGAAGCAATGTCCAAGACCGAAAACTGATCAAGGCCGCCGTCCGCAAGGGCGGCGGCTTTTGCCTACGCCGACCACCCATCCGGCCATGATCATCCAGATCCAGGTCAGCGAATACGAGGACAAAGCGCGCCGCTTGCCGTCTCAAGAGAGACTCTTCAGCAGCGCACGATCAGCGCGCGTGCGCGCTACTTGCGGAAAAGCCGCGAGGCCGCTTCGTTGAGCTTATCCCGGTCGTTGCCGATCTGACGAATGAGCTCGCGCGCCTGGTCTCGCGTAATGTCATGCTTCTTTGCAAAGTATCCAATCTCGTAAGGCTCGCCCGCCGCGATCTTCCGGCGATCGGACCCGCCGCGCCTTTTCTTGCTGTCTGGCATGTTCAGCCTCGCAACGAGCCCATCTGGGGAAGAATTCGTATTCCCCAGTGCGTCAGGGCCTCACACTGACGCGAGCATGCAACGCGGGCGTATTGCGTCCGTTCCAATGTTCGACAGACGAGGCACTACGTCATGCCATCTACGACGAAAGGCGGGATCGCCTGCGCGGACCAGACATGGCGGACCAGACATGGTGGACCAGACATGTCCCTCTTCGGAACTTGTTCTACCGTTCGCGCGTTTGAGCATTTATGAAAATTGAAATTACGCCCGCTTCCGCAATCGCCGAAGCGCGGATCGGACGCGCGGTGGATGCGATCCGCGGCATGTCCCGGGATCTCGCCGAAGAGGTGACGCCGCCACCAACCTGGCGAGACCATCTCAGCGCTGCGACGCGCGCGGCACCTATTCCGGCGTTGGCAATCGCCTTCGTGATCGGGTTGATAGTGGCGCGGCGGTAGCTCACGGCTTGATTGTTCAGCGCGTCTCCTCGTCCCCGCGCTTCGATGCCGATCTCGGCTGCGTCGCCGGCTTGGAACCCACTTCCTCGCAGGGTAGTTGCGTCCATGTGCCGTCCGGCGCTCGCTGATAGGCGTTGCAGCCAGGCGAGGCAGGCGCCTCCCGGGTTTTCTGTTCGTGGTTTGAATTCCTGGCGAGCGTTGGCGCTGCCAACGTCAGCAGGGCGGCGATCAAGCCGAGCAACATCGCGGATCCTAACCGCATGGGAAGCTCTCCTTTCTCGTAATGGCATCCTCTTTCCTATGAAAGATTGTGGAGTTTTTTTGAAAGGACAAAGCGCGCGCGCAAGTTTGCTTAACGTTTGGCAAACGAGCCGTCTGCCTCAGGCGCGCCGGGTCAGCGCCGCAGGCGCGCAATCGTGCCGGCGATGATCTGCATGGCGACGCCGACCACCCATCCGGCCATGATCATCCCGATCCAGGTCATGTGAGGTTCCTGGCGCAGCACGATCACCCCGACGGAAGCAAAGGCTGACAAGGCGGCGAAGAAGGTGCCGACCGCGCTGAGCAACTCCGGCGCATCGATCTTGCTATTCCAACCGCCGTGCTTTGCCGGCCCGTTTCCGTTCGAAGGATCGAAGGGCAGGGGCGGGGTATCGATCCCTAGATAGAAGCCGACGGCGCCGCCGAGCATCATCAGGAGCAGGAAGGCCTGGGTGGTGAGCGCCGCATAGCTCGTTCCGACCAGCGCTGCCACGAACAATCCGCTCGCCGCACCGGCCATCGCAAGCCCTAGACGTTCAAGGACGTGGGCGAACTTTCTCACGCGGGTTCGCATGACGGTAACCCCGCTCAATGCTATTTAAGACTAGGACGGTTTTGCCGTACGCGAAAGCAACCTGACGGTGCAAGCCGGTTGCCGATTTGATCCAGCGCAAGCCCGAACGTAATGTGCAGCGATTGCCTGCCGGGAGAGACCGACATGAGCCTGTTGAATACGCCCTTCGATCCCGCGCGCGAGGCCGCGCTCGTCACCGGTGCGGGTAACGGCATCGGCCGTGCAATCGCGCAGGCGCTGGTGGGCGAGGGCGTGCGCACGGTATTTGCGGATGTGAACCGGGATACCGTTGCCGCCGCAGCCAGGGCCTCGGCCCGGCCGGATCTGGCGGTGACCTGGGTCGGCAATCTCGCCGACCCTGCTGCGCGGGAGGCGCTGCTGGCCGAGGCGCAGTCTTCAGTCGGGCGGGTGACGCATTTCGTGCACAGCGCCTCGCCGCCGCGGCGCGAGGCCGATCATGCGATGGCCGTCACCACCGAGACGTGGGCACAGATGCATGCGGTCAACCTCGATGCAGGATTTCATCTCTCTCGCGAACTGGCGCGAAAGCTGATCGCGGACAAGGCGCCGGGCTCGTTCCTGCTGCTGACGTCGCTGCATGCAGGCACGCCGCGCAACCTGCCGCATTACTCGACGTCGAAGGCCGGGCTTTCGATGCTGGTGAAGGAATTGGCCAGGACTCTTGGCCGCTTCAACATCCGCGTCAATGCGCTGGTGCCGGGCGCGATCGCCGCCGGCGGCTTCGTTGCCGATCCCAAACTTGCCAAACACATACCGCTCGGCCGGCTCGGTCAGGCGGAGGACCTCGCCCCGCTGGCGCTCGCGGTGTTGTCGAACCGGATATCGGCCTATGTCACGGGCGCCGCGATCGTGATCGATGGCGGGTTGTCGCTGACGAACTGGTTCGATCCGCCCGATATGGGGGATCTGTAGTTCGGCAGGATGGGTAGAGCGCAGCGAGGCTCATCGGACTTGCGTAGTTGCTCAGGAGCCAGCATCAAATTGTGAACGGTCGGTTGGGGAACGAGCGGTGTCGATCAGCGGTTGACACCGGTCGAAACTCGGGAGGGAGTGTATCATGATCTCCGAGATGCAAATCCACACGATCGCGCGCCAAATGCTGGAGAAGCACGGCCAAACCGCGATCGCCCAGGCTGCGCAAAATGCAGTGGCCTGCGAGAGCAAGGGCGATGACGAGGAAGCCAGGGAGTGGCGTCACATCGAGGACGCGATGAAGATGATGCGCGGCCCGCACCAGAGCTGATCAGGTCCGCTTCGCAGCTCGGCCGTTGCCGGGCTGCGAAGTTCTTACCGCACCGGCATCGGCGGTCGCACCACCGGTTGCCCATCGTCGGCCAGTTGCGGCGGTGCCGGCTGCGCTTGCACGGAGGCGGCGGGCGGCTGCAACGGCTGGACCGGCGGGATATAGGCGGCTTGCGCCGGCGGCGGCCGACGCGGTGCGGGCGGTGGCGGTGCGGCGGCTCGCGGCGGAGGTGCTGCTGCTACCTTGGGGCGCGGGGCCGGCTCGGCAGGCCGGACGTCCGAGGCTCTTGCGTCGGCCGCTTTCGCGACTTCACGCGCCATCTGGGCGTGACTCGTTCGAAGCTGCGCGATGCTGGCTTTGAGTTCCTCGACCTGTCTGGTCATCGCGGCGAGATCCTGCGCCATCGACTGCAACTGTGCGGACTCCGTCGAAGGCGCCGTTGCCGCGACTCCAGCAGTGGCCGGTTCCTGCGCGGTCGGCGCTGCCGGTTGCGCGGCGGTCTGCTCGGTCGTTGCAGCCTGATCCGCTGCCGCGGCCTGAACGACAGGGGCAGCAGCCGCTTCGGCAGCGGGCGTTTCCGAGGGCAATAAGGCCGCGCGTACGGATTCCGGGGCCCAGTTCACAGCCATCGCCTTGGCCTGGTCGCCATAATGCTGCCAGGCGGCTGCGGCGATCGCGGCACTGAGGCCGAGCAAGGCCATGACGACCCGCTTGCCCGCCTTGGATGCCGGTCGTTCGCCCGGCGCCATGATGTCGCCGACCCTGATCTCATCGGGTCTGATGCTATCAGCCTGAATATTCCCGCCATCAGCAACGCGGAACACCGGCTCGACCTGCGGGGCGGCTACCGCGGCCACCGAAATCTCTGGCGCGACGTGCACGGGCGGTGCCGCAGGTTGGCTCGCCGGATCGTCCACAAGCGGCGGCGCCCGGTTGTCGGCGCGCCCGGCAAGGATCGATTCGATCGCGAACACGTCGTGCGGATCGGCCTCTTGCTGCGGCGGCGCGGACTTGAGTGGTTGCGTGGATTGCATTGGCGGGGTCCCTTGCTCCAATGTCGTCCGCATCTCACGATGCGTAGGTGCTGCGGTCAAAATCCTCTGCCCAAGGCGGCACACGGCCAGCGAGGTTTGACCAAAGCAAGGCCATGTCGTGGAGAGGTTGGGGCCGGTGACCACGATTTGTTCCGGGTTCGGAACCTGGATTGGTTCCACCTGCTGTGGGAAGGTTCAGCCAGCGCCATGGACAGGACCGCCGTGTGGCGGCTGTCCTAGAGGGCAGCGCTTTCCGCGCGCTTTTTGGCGTACCACTTCGGCCCGGGCCCGCGCATGTAATGACGCTCCGGCCGGTATGTGTCGCAGGCCCGCTCGAACAGGCGTTGCCACATCGTCACGAACCGATCGAGGCGGCGGAGCAATGGCATGAAGGAGGTTGCCGCAGCGATCATGGCGACCTCAATGCGCCTTGCCGAGAACGGAGGAGAACGAGACCTCGAAAATCTCGTCATCGTAAGCGTCGCTGACATGCACGACCCAGTCGCGCCAGTCTTCCGCGCTGCTTTCGCGGATCATCGATTGCACCACGCAGGCCGCGTAGTCGCGGGCCTCGGCAAGGTCGCTCACCACGGCGCCGGATTGATCGATCCGGACTTCCTTCGAATTCGAGCAGTGGAAATAGACTTGTGCCATTTTCGGTGTCCTCGCGAGCCTTGCGAATCCGCAGCTTGCAAAATAGCAGCGACGGAATCCGCTAGATATCCCGTTAGATTCCTGACGGTGCAATTACGGGCACATGTGCTCGTCAGGTGACACCAAACTAGCCGGACGACTCACGCCCTTCCGTGCTTCATCTCACGCTCGACTTGTTAGGAATTCGTTAACCGTGCGGTGGTCAAACTTTAGGCAGATCACCGCAGCGGAACCGGACATGCGCGAGCCGGCAGTTGCAAGAGAAGGCCGACGGCGTAATGCCCGCCGGCCTTTTCTCTTGGACTGGAGTCTACTGGTCTAAAGCTGGGAACTTGTTCGCAGGCCGCGATGGTGCGAGGGGCGGTGTTTGCGTGACTGCTTCTCGAAGTCGTGACCGCGCTCGCGCAATTCATGCGCGCGGGCAGTGGCTCTTTCGGTTCCTGTCCTCAATGTGCCTTGCCGAGCACGAAGGCGAACGGAAGAACGAACAATTCGTCATCGAAATCGTCGCTGACATGCACGACCCAGTCGCGCCAGTCTTCAGCGCCCTGTTCCATGATGAGCGAGCGGACGAGGCAAGCCGCGCGGTCGCGCGCCTCGGTGAGGTCGCTTACCGCTTCACCGGATCGATCAATCCGGACTCCGCGTGAGTTTGAGCAGTGGAAATAGACCTGGGTCATGGTCGGTCTCCTGCGAGCAGCAATCTGTAGTAGCAAGCTAACCCAATCGGGTTCCTACCATCAGTGATGCGGCTCACATTCTTATCCAGGGATTTCGACTACGTTTGAGGCAACCTGAGGCATGGAAGCGCAGTGGAACCGGACTTGCGCGAGCCGGCAGCTGCAAGAGGGGCCGGCGGCGTAATGCCCGCCGGTCTTTTCTCTTGCAGAGTGGCAAGTCTCTTGCTGAGTGGCAAAGCCATCGAAAGGCGAGGATCTTTGGGCTGCGCCGGCCTGCGCGCATTGTGCTAGGCTGCTTGCACCATGAGCAACCGAATTCTCGTCCTTTACGGCTCCTATCGCTCCGACCGCATGGGAATCCGGCTCGCGCACTTCATCGTCGAGGGCTTTCGCGCCCGCGGCGAAGATGTCGAACTGATCGATGCCAAGGCAATCGGCCTGCCGATGCTCGACCGGATGTACAAGGAGCATCCGAAGGGCGAGGCGCCGGCGGCGCTGGAAAAACTGGCAGGGGAAATCCGCGACGCCGACGGCTTTGTGTTCGTCACCGGCGAATACAATTGGGGTATGCAGCCGGGACTGAAAAACCTCACCGATCATTTCCTCGAGGAATGGTTCTGGCGCCCCGCAGCGATTGCCAGCTATTCGGCCGGGCGGTTCTCCGGTGTGCGCGCCGCGCTTGCCTGGCACGGCACGCTCTCCGAAATGGGCATGGTGGTGATCTCGAGCACGATCGCGGCCGGGCCGATCTCGCAGACGCTGTCCGAGGACGCCAGGCCGATCGGCGAGGGCGGCAAGGCGCTGGCGCACGCATTCCCGCGCTTTGCGGATGATCTGGCGTGGTGGATGGAAGCCGCGAAAGCGCAGCGGGCGCGCAAGAAACCGCCGTATTGAGCCGCCGCGGCTGAACCAACGGCGCAGCGCGGCCCACTTTTCGCCACTGCCGCGCGGCAGATGGGTTCTGCTCGTCGAACTGCATTGGGAATGATGATGTCGCCAAAAAAGTTGGCCTGCGGTCTGCTTGTTTTTGCCCTCGCCGGCTTCCTGACCGGATCGGCGGCCGAAGCGCAGAACCTCGATCAGGGCAAATCGGCGCCTAAGCTGTTTTCGGAGAGCTGCGTGACCTGCCACCGCAGCCCGCGCGGGCTCGCCAAGGGCCGCTTCAGGCTCACGCTCTATATGTTCCTGCAAAAGCATTACGTGAGCGGTTCCGGATCGGCGTGGGCGCTCGCGTCCTATCTGGAATCGGTCGACAGCGCCAAGCGCGACCAGGCGCGGGGCGCGAAGCGCCCGGCTTCGACCACAGGCGCGGGACGGTCGTCCTTCCGGCCGCCGGCTTCGGTGCCTGCACGATAGGCCCGGCGGCGACGCCACGGCTTGCTCACCGCTCGGCTGCGAAATCTCCATCCCATGGACATCTTTTCGACTTGTGCGGAGCTACCGTCCGTAGTTGTGCGCGCGTGGCGGGAGTAACATCGATGGTTGTGACGGACCTTCAGACCAAGGTGGAGAAATACGAAGCGAGAGCGTCCCGCTGCCAGGAGCAGGCGAAGGCGGCAACCGAAAAGGCCCAGCAGACCTTCTATGAGGTGCTGGCCGGCTATTACAGCGGTCTGGCGACCGATTTCCGGAAGGTCATCGAGAAGCGAACGGTCGCGTAGGCGGCCGGCTACCGCCCTTTTCATACCGAGATACCTGCTCGTGCTCCGCGCCCGATCGCTGGGGCGTGGGGCTTTCGCGTGCGGCGTCGGCACTCAACGATTTATGATGTGCTGGAGCGGTATTGTTGCAATGCAGTATATGAATATCGCATCGCAGCATTTCCGGAGTAAGCTACCGCCTCGAATCGTACCCGGAGAATTGACGTGAAGAACACAGCTCTATCGATCGCAGCCGCCACCGCTTTCGTGATTGCGGGCAGCACCGCCGGCATCGCGGCGGAGCTGCCGACCTTTGAGACCAGGGGTTTGCCGATTTCGGCGATGCAGGTCCAGGTACTGGGCGCTGCCGATGTCAGGGAACAGTCGACGATCGCATCCTCCACGGCTACCGCGCATCAAGTAGGCGTCCTGACGCGGCGGACGAAACTGACGGCCGCCACCGCGCCGCGGACCACCGGCGTCGCAACGCGCTGACCGGCGTGTTACGCTGGCAGAATTCGGAGTTCGGCGATTTCCGAATGCAAGCTACGTCCGTCCCCCGGACAGCTCCTTGCTTCGTTGCGCCAGCTTCACCATCACCTGCAGGGCGTGGTTGGCTGGCGTCGGAATGCCGAGCTCCGCGCCCTTGCGCACGATGTGGCCGTTGAGGAAATCGATCTCGCTCGGCTTGCCGCGCGCGAGATCCTGCGCGGTGGATGATTTTTGCTGCGGCATCATGGTGGGGATGTTCAGGATATTCTTGAGGAGATCGTCGGGCAGGGCTACGCCGCAGGCTCGTGCGACCGCGATCGCTTCCTGCACCGCGCGCGTGACGACATCTTTTGCGCCTTCGACTTCCAGTATCGGTCCGTAGGAAATGTCGGCCACGGCCGAGAGCGCGTTGAACGCGCAGTTGATGACGAGCTTGCTCCACAGCGTGACCTCGATGTCGTCCGATATCGTCGTGTGGATGCCGGCGGCCTCGAGCGTTTGCGCCAGCGCATCGCTCGCGGCCGAGGCGCCGATGGCGAGGTCGCCGCCGCCGTGATGCCTGATGTGGCCGGGCCCGGCCATCTCGCTGCCGACATAGACCACCGCTGATATCACGGCGTGGCCGGTGACCGCGCGCAGGCGCTGCGCGTTGTCGACGCCGTTCTGCAGGCTGAGAACGGATGTCTCCGGGCGCAATCGTCCAGCGAGTGCGCGGCCGGCCTGCTCGGTATCGGCGGACTTCACGCACACCAGCACCAGATCGGGCGAGGCCAATGCGGTCGCGTCGGTCGCGGCCTTGGCGGGCAGGTGTCCTCTGAACGATTTGGTGTCGAGTAGCAGGCCATGCGCATTGATGGCGTCGACATGCGGCTGCCGGCCGATGAACGTCACGTCATGCCCGGCCCGCAGCAGCAGTGCCCCATAATAGCATCCGACCGCGCCGGCGCCGATGACCGCGACTTGCATGCGCTTCCCCTTATGCCTTGCCCGGGATGTCCGACAACGCCGACAGCAGGCGGTCGATTTGTTCGTCGGTGCCCACGGTGATCCGCAAATAGTCGGAGATACGCGGCGCGGAAAAATGGCGGACGATCACCGCGCGCTGGCGCAGCGCTGTGGCAAGTGTCGCGCCCTCGTGCGCCGGATGACGCGCAAAGACGAAGTTGGCGGCCGACGGCAGCACTTCGAAGCCAAGCTTCACCAGACCGCGGTTCAGCCGCTCGCGGCCTTCGATCACGCGCGTCCGGCTCGCTTGAAACCAGGCTTCGTCCTCCAGCGAGGCGATGGCGCCGGCCTGGGCGGGCCGCCCGAGCGGATAGGAGTTGAAGCTGTCCTTTACCCGTGTGAGCCCCTCGATCAGGTCGGCTTGGCCGATCGCATAGCCAACCCGCAATCCGGCCAGCGCGCGCGCCTTCGACATGGTTTGAACGACCAGGAGATTCGGATGGGAAGCGACCAGCGGAATCGCGGTCTCGGCACCGAAATCGACATAGGCCTCGTCGATCACGACGGGAGCGTCGGGATGGTCCTTGAGGAGGGTGGCGATCTCGGCGCGTGACAACGCGATCCCGGTCGGCGCATTTGGATTGGGCACGATGACCGCGCCGGCCGGCCGCCGATAGTCGGCCACGTGGATCCTCATGGCCTGATCGAGCGGGACGGTCTCGTAGGCGATGCCGAACAGGCGGCAATAGACCGGGTAGAAACTGTAGGTGATATCGGGGAACAGCAACGGCGCATCGTGCTTCAGCAGCGCGGCGAAGGCGTGGGCCAGCACTTCGTCCGAGCCGTTGCCGACGAACACCTGCTCGGGCCGCACATGGTGGTAGCTGGCCAACGCCGACCGCAACGCTGACGCCTGCGGGTCCGGATACAGCCGCAGCGTTTCGGTCGCCTCGCCGCGAATGGCTTCCAGCGCGCGTGGGGAGGGACCAAATGGACTTTCATTGGTGTTGAGCTTGACCAGGTCCGCCATGCGGGGCTGTTCGCCCGGCACATAGGGTTTCAGGTCGTGTGTCAGGCTGCTCCAGAGACGGCTCATTTTATATTCTTATTCCTGCGATTCAGCGATGGCGATGGCGTCGAACCGGCGCCTGGGGTTGGCGAGCAGTTCGGCGCTCTCGACGATGCGCATTTCCTCGGTCGCGCTACTGGCGGTACGCTCCAGCACGGCGAAGATGGCCGATGCTGCGTGGCTCAGCGCCTCCGGCGTGTCGTTGCCGTGAACCCGCGCGGACACCAGCAGCGCGGCGAACAGGTCGCCGGTGCCGCTCGGGCTGATCGGCAGTTTTGGCGTGCGCACGCGCCATGCCTCGTATCCATCCGCGGCGCGCTCGACGGCGACCGTCTCGATCTCACCGTCGGGCGTATCTGATAGCTCGGCGCTGGTGACGACGACCGTCGATGGGCCGCGCGCCATCAAGTTGCGTGCCGCCTCGACCACCTGGTCGATCGTCGCGGCCTTGGTGCCGCACAGCCATTCGAACTCGAAATGATTGGGCGTGACGATATCGGCAAGCGGACACAGCCGGTCGCGGACCAGCGGCGGGATGTCGGCGTGGACGAACAGGCCGCGGTCGCGATCGCCGAGCACGGGATCGCAGCAATAAGCGAGCGCGGGGTTGCGGGCCTTGGCACGCGCGACGAAATCCGCGACCACGGCCGCGTTGTCAGCCGAGCCGAGATAGCCCGACAGGATCATCTGTGCTGTGTCGACCGCGCCGCGCTCCTCGATCCCGAGCAAGAGTTCCGCAACCAGTTGTGCATCGAGCACCCGGCCGCGGATGGTGTTGTAGCCGGGGCGGTTGCTCAGCAGCGTGGTCGGCACCGCGACCACGTCGATGCCATGCAGCTGCATGGGAAATACCGCGGCGCTGTTGCCGACATGGCCGTAGGCAACCTGCGACTGAATTGAAATTACGTTCATGGAGTCAAGTCTGGGATTATCTTTTTTGCGGGGCGGGAACCTGCCGAGGTTAACACATTGGTTATTTGTTTGCGGTCATTTTCACGACTTCATTCAACAGGGAGGCACCATGTCTGACGTCACCATTCCCGGCGGCAAGATTCGTTCTTTCGTCGAGCGGGTCGAGAACATCGACGGCGAATTGCAGGAGCTGAACGAGCAGAAGAAGGAAGTCTTTGCCGAGGCCAAGGGCGAAGGGTTCGATGTGAAGATCCTCAAGGAAATCATCAAGCTGCGGAAGCAGGACGAGGACGAGCGCGACGAGCGCGAAAGCCTGCTCGATCTCTACATGCGCGCGATGGACACGGCGTCCGAGGAGAAGGAAGCCAAGGCGGCCTGAGCGGAGCAGGGCCAGTGATGAGTAGGGTGGGTTAGCGTAAGCGTAACCCACCGACTTCGCGCGACAGCGGCGGATTGCGCTATGCTAATCCGCCCTGCGCCGCTGATGGCCGCAAGCCGGGTCACCCGAACAGCGCATAGTAGATCACGTAGAGCCAGCCGAAAATGCCGTGGATGATGGCCCACAGGATCGAATGGTTGTTGGTGTAGGAGATCGCGATCGCCAGCGCCGAGCCGAAACCCACGCCGTATTTCGCGCCCTCGACGCGAACGCCGTAATATCTGTTGCCGTTCATGGTGATCTTTCCCCCGAGCAGGTGAGTTAGCGTAACCCACGCCGATGCGCTCGTCAGCCCTGCATCGGCGTGGCTTGTACGGCCTTGCGGCCTGACGTAAGCCTCCGCAATGAGCGAGCCGGCCGGCGGCCCTGACACTCCCCGCAAATCCGATGCGACGCCGGCCTGGCTCGGGGTTGCGTGCGGCGCCGGTGCGGCGCTGTTCTGGGCGCTCGGCTTTGTCGCGACCCGGCACGGGTTGAAGGCAGGCTTCACGCCGCCGGACCTGCTGATGCACCGCTTTCTGTGGTCGGGGCTGGTGTTCATTCCGATCGTGCTGCGCGCCGGCATCGGTAATCTCTGCGGCATCGGATGGGGCCGCGGGCTGGTGCTGATGGTGCTGGGCGGGCCGGTGATGTCGCTCATCAGCTATACGGGATTTCTGTTCGTGCCGCTCGGCCACGGCAGCGTGATCCAGCCTTCCAGCGCGACGCTCGGCGGCCTGTTGCTGGCTGCGGTATTCCTGCGCGAGCGGGTGCCGGCCTCGCGCGTCGCGGGGGCGGTCGTCATCGTCGGCGGGCTTGCGGTGATCGGCGCCGAGTCGATCGGGCATATCGGCGCTGACGGCGTTTTCGGCGATCTCTTGTTCGTGATGACCGGATTGATGTTTGCGGTATTCGGCACGCTGCTGCGGCATTGGCGCGTCAACGCGTTCTCGGCGGCGACCGTCATCAGCGTGCTGTCGCTCGCGCTGCTGCCGCTCTATGCGGCCTCGGGCGGCTTCGCCCGCGTGGCGGCGCTGGGCTTCGGCGAGAATGTGCTGCAGGCGCTGGCGCAGGGCATCCTGGCCGGCCCCGCCGCGCTGTATCTGTTCGCGTTCTCGATCCAGACCATCGGCGTCGCTCGCGCCGCGGTGTTTCCGGCAACCGTGCCGGCGCTGACGATCCTCTCCGGCTGGCTGCTGCTCGGCGAGCCTCCGACGGCGCTGCAGGCGGTGGGACTGGTGACGGTGCTGTTCGGATTCTATCTGGCGCAGCGGCAGCGTTGATTTTGCAGCCGGTGACCGCTGCGGGAGAATACGCTAGCCTTGCGATAGCCTTCCACCCTCCAGCCGTTCGAGCGCCTGCCGATGCATATTCTCCGACCCCAGTTTCGAATTGAGGAGGAGCGTGCGCTCGCGTTTGCGGCCGGGCGCGGCTTTGGCGTCATCGTCGCCGCCGACGAGCGTGGCCCGCGCGCCTCGCATGTGCCGTTCGTCGTCGCGCGGCGCGAGACCGGCGTGATTGTGCAAATCCATTTCACGGCGAAAAATCCGCTGGTCGAGCTCGCCGACGGCGTCAGGCGCTTCCTGCTGATCGTCTGCGGCGACGACGCCTATATCTCCAACGACTGGTACGCCTCGCGCGACAACGTCTCGACCTGGCTTTATGAGGCCGTGCATCTCTCCGGCGTCGCGCACCTGCGTCAGTTCGACGAGAACCGCGGCCACGGCGACGCGCTGTTAGCTGCAGCCGAGTCGCGCCTGCCGAAAGCGCCCTGGGATCTCGCGCAGATGGAGCCGACAAAACGCGAGTCGATGCTGTCATCGATCCGCGTCATCGATCTCGTCGTCGACCAGATCGAGGGGCAGGCAAAGCTTAACCAGCACAAGAGCGATGAGGATCATGTGGCGGTCGCTTACCAGTTGGCGCGCGCGGAGGAGACGGCAAGCCGGCGGCTGGCGCAAAAGTTGCAAGCACTGCGGCCGGAGTTGGAATATAAGGGGTAGCAATGACGACCAATATTTCTGTTTTCGACGGGCACAACGATGTTCTGCTGCGTCTCTACAAGTCGGCGTCCAGTGACGTGGTGTCGGATTTCTTGAGGGGAGAAGACGCCGGCCATATCGACCTCAAAAAGGCGAGGGCCGGATCGTTCGTGGGCGGCCTGTTCGCGATGTACTCGCCGTCGCCGGGCAATTTTGCATCGTTGAGCCAGCAGATGACGGGCGGGCAGTATGCGGTGCCGCTGCCGTCTCCGCTGCCGATGGAGGAGGCGCGGAAATCCGTGCTCGGTGAGCTCGCGATCCTGATGAAAATCGTTCGTCATTCGCAGGGTGCCGTGACGCTCTGCAAGACGACCGCGGAGATCAGCGCCGCGATACAACGCGGAAGCCTTGCGGTGGTGCTGCATCTCGAAGGCTGCGAAGCCATCGACGGCGACCTGAACTTTCTGGAGCTGTTGTATGCGGCGGGTCTACGCTCGCTCGGACCGGTCTGGAGCCGGAACAACATTTTTGGCCATGGCGTTCCGTTCCAGTTTCCCGCCGGCCCCGATCTCGGCGACGGCCTGACCAAAGACGGCGAAAAGCTCGTGCGCGCCTGCAACGAGATGAAGATCCTGGTCGACCTCTCGCACATCACCGAGAAGGGCTTTTGGGATGTCGCGCGCCTCTCGAAGGCACCGTTGGTCGCGACGCATTCCAACGCGCATGCGTTGTGCCCTTCGCCGAGGAACCTGACCGACCGGCAACTCGCCGCGATCCGCGACAGCGGCGGAATGGTCGGTCTCAACTTCGCCACCTGCTTTCTTCGTCCCGATGGCAACATGACCGCGGATACGGATGTCGGATTGATGGTGCGCCAGCTTGACTATCTCGTCGACAAACTCGGCGAGGACCATGTCGGTTTCGGATCGGATTTCGACGGTGCAACCGTGCCGGCGAAGATCGGCTCGGCAGCGGGGCTGCCGGTAGTGATGGATGCGCTGCGGCAAAGCGGATACTCTGAGCCGCTGTTGACGAAGCTGGGTTCGGCGAACTGGCTCAGGGTGCTGGAGCGAACGATTGGTTGAAAGCGCGGAGGGCGTGAAGCGACATCGCGGACGCGCGAAGCAAAGGTATTGTTAAGAATTGTCGCGCGCTGATTTGCGCGATTCCGATTCGTTCTTTGCGAACAAAATGGAGTCGGATGGAGAACAAAGCCCGGTGCAGTTTGTTACTCCACCTCGGCAAGCGTATCGGCTACACTTTTTTCGTCCGACAGCGCGGGGCGCGAAATACATGGCGAAGAAAACCAGCAAGCCTGCATCGCGACAGACCATCCTGGCAATCGACATCGGCGGCTCGCGCGTGAAGGTGATGACCTCCAGCGAGCGCATCAGGCGCGCATTTGCGTCCAGTCCCGGCCTTTCCGCGCGAGCGATGGTGAGGCAGGTCAAGGCGCTGACGAAAGACTGGTCCTATGACGTCGTCTCGATCGGCTATCCGGGACCCGTGATCAACAACCGGCCCTTGTCGGAGCCGCACAATCTCGGTCAGGGGTGGGCCGGTTACAATTTCGAAAAGGCGTTCGGCCGTCCGACGAAGGTCGTCAACGATGCGCTGATGCAGGCGATCGGCAGCTACGAGGGCGGCCGGATGCTGTTCCTGGGGCTCGGAACGGGTCTCGGCTCCGCGATGATCGTGGATGGCATTCTGGAGCCGATGGAGCTGGCGCACCTGCCGTACCGCAACGGCCGGACGTTCGAGCAATGCGTCGGCGCTGCGGCGCTCAAGCGCATCGGCAGGAGGAAATGGCAACGCGTGGTCGATGACGTGCTCAAACGGTTGCTGGCCGCACTGGAGCCGGATTACGTCATGCTCGGCGGCGGCAATGCCGACAAGGTCGAGAAGCTGCCGCGCAAGGTCCGACTTGGCGTCAATACCAACGCGTTCGAGGGCGGATTTCGGCTGTGGAAGAAGGGGCTGGTCCGGCCGCCCGGCGCACGGGCGGGTTAGCGGAGCGTAACCTGCCGCAGCTGCCGAGAATGGCGGATTGCGCCTGCGGCTAATCCGCCCTGCGTTTGCGTCCCCTTGACATGCCGGCGTTCCGCCGCCCGAATGGCGGACAGCGCAAAAAGCGCGCGTCGCGGTGGCTCACCCGGCGCATCAAAAACAAAGGGGGAGGTTTGCGAATGTTTCGCCAATTGTTTTGCCATGTCAGAAATTTTGCCTTTGCCGTACTCGCGGCCGCAAGCCTGCTCGGCGCCGGAAATGCCCTTGCCGCCTTTCCGGAGCGGCCGATCACGCTGATCGTGCCGTGGGCGGCCGGCGGCGGCACCGACGCGGTCGCGCGCCAGATCGCCATCATGCTGGAGCGCGATCTCAAGCAGCCCGTGAACGTCGTGAACCGCACCGGCGGATCGGGCGTGGTCGGCCACCAGGCGATCGCGACCGCGGCACCCGACGGTTACACGTTCGGCCTCATCACCCTCGAGATCACCCTGATGCACTGGGCGGGGCTCACCGATCTCACCTATGAGAAGTTCACGCCGCTCGGGCTGGTCAACCAGGACTACGCCGCGATCCACGTCAAGGCGGACTCGCCTTTCAAGAACGTCAAGGAGCTGTTCGCGCATATCAAGGCGAACCCGAACAAGGTGGTCGCTTCAGGCACCGGGCAGGGCGGCAGCTGGCATGTCGCGCTCGCCGGCCTGATGCAGGCCGACGGCGTGTCGCCGACCTCGATCCGCTGGGTGCCGTCGACCGGTGCTGCGACCGCACTGACGGATCTGGCGGCCGGCGGCGTCGACTTCGTCGCGTGCTCGATGCCGGAAGCCGAGGCGCTGATCAAGTCCGGGCGCATCCGCAGCCTGGTGTTCTTCTCGCCCAAGCGCGCGCCGAACTTTCCCGACGTGCCGACCACCGAGGAGGCGACGGGTCACAAGTGGCACAAGGGCGTGTGGCGCGGCTTTGCGGCGCCCAAGGGCCTGCCGCCCGAGATCGCCAAGCAGTACGAGACCGCGATCAAGAAGGCCTGGGACAGCGACGAGTTCAAGGAGTTCATGACCCGGCGCGGCTTCGACATGATCTATCTGGACTCAGTGAAGTACGGCGAGTTCATGAAGTCGGACGACGAGGACAACGGCAAGGCGCTGAAGTCGCTCGGGCTGGCGAAGTGAGCAGGGCCCAGACACAAAATCGCGAAAACAACCCCATGCAAAGTAGCGGATAGGCGGGTTAGGTCAGCCAACGGGCCGCGCGATGCGCGCCCGGTGGTAACCCCGCATCACCTGCCGACGCGGTCGCGCGCTCATCAGCTGCTTAGTTACAATTTGATCGTTTCACGGGAGCCACCGGTAACGCCTCGCGCTTAAGGTGTGTGACACCTTCAGGGATCACACCGATGTACGTCGTCCGGAATTCCTCGCGCGCGCTGTTTGCGGCACTGATACCGCTCGCGGTGGTGCATGCCGTCCTGCTTGCCATGGCCCTGCTCACAACGAAGACCGAGCCGGCGCTGGCAATCCTGCCGCCGCCGGACAAGCTCCTGTTCCTGTACGCCGGCCGTTTGGGGCTGGATGGCGTCCTGCTGTTTGCCGGCCACTCGGTGCTGCGGCAGTTCAATATCTGCAGCAGGGTCGCCTATGCGCTGATCGGCGGCGTCGTGGCCGCAACCAGCTACGCGATTGCGATGCGCAACGGCCTGTTGCTGTTCCCGCCGCCGTCAGGCAGCGAAATCACCGCGGGCTTGCTGCCAGCGGTGGCTGGCATGCTCGCCGGCTTCCTCTATGGCCAGTTCGCCGGACTTGAGGCCGTCACCGCCATTCCGCGGCCCGCCGCTGCAGCCACAGAGAACGCCGCTGCACTGCCGCGCGTATTCGATGGCCCGGTGCGTGTTCGCTCTTCGGTCGGCGCGATCGCCATCGCCGCGACCGTGCCGGCTGCGACTGCAGCCGCAATGGCGTTCATGGTGCTGGCGCTTTTCGGAACGGCCGGTCCCGACTCGATCATAACCGCAGCACTTCCCGCGCAGGTGTTCCTGACGATTCTGATCGCGACCACCGTACCTTCGGCTATTCTCATGCTCGCCATCCATCACATTGCAAGGGCGCTTGGTCGCCGCGGCGGAGGCGAGTATGCCGTGATCGGCAGTCTGGTGGCAGCCGGATGCTTCGCACTGCTGACGCCGCTATTGGGTGGAATGATGTTCGTGCTGCTGCCGGCGGCAGTTGTGAACGGCGCCATCATGGGCGCGCTGTATCGCCGCTTCGCCGGAATAGAGCCCGTGCCGTTGCCGGAAATCGTGATCGCAACCGACGCGCAGGCGCTGGTTGGCGTCGATCACCCGTCCAGGCGGCAGCACGGCGTCCTCCTCTCAAACTAGCGGGCATTCAAGGAGATCAGGATGAATGGACTTGCCGCCATTGCCGTGGCCGGATTGATCGCTGCCGCCGGCGTCCTCTGGTTTCAGACCAGCCCGAATGTGGTCATCGTCAAGGTGGCCCCGATGCAGCCGGACGCCAGCATGCCGACGTTCAGGCAAGTGCAGGATGACGTGCAGCGAGGGAAGATGAGGCCGTAGCAAGGGCACCGGCACGCAGCCAGCGTAGCCCGGATTGCGCGAAGCGAAAGCCGGGCTACTTGCTTGCTCGCCTATCGGCAGGAATGCGTCTGGCCGTCGTAGCCCCGATAAGTCCTGGATGATGCATTGTAGGTGCGGAAGCGGGTGCAGAGCATGACCAGGGTCCGCTCGTGCGGCCTTGCGGCTGACTTGGCTGGGTGCACCGATTTGCTGCGCTCGGCCGCTTTGCTGCGGGCAGCGCTTTCCGGTTGCCTGGCGGCAGACTTCTGCCTCACAGCGGGCTTCTTGTGCGCAACCGCTGGCTTCTTCTGCTCGATCACCGCAGGCTTCGCATCCGGGATGGCCGACGTCCGCTCCACGATGGCAGGCTTGTCGGCTGCGGCAGCCGGCTTCGCCTCGGCGGCTGCGGGCTTGTCCTGCGCAACGGGCGAGGCCGCGTCAGTGGGGGCCGGCTTCTGCTCGGCGATGGCAGGCTTGTCGTCGGTGGCAGCCGACTTCTCCTCGACCGCCGCGGGCTTGTCCTGCGCGATCGCCGGTTTCTCCTCCGCGGGCGCCGGCTTCTCTTCGACTGCGGCGGACTTGTCGTCCGCGGCAGGCGGTTTCTCTTCGGCAGCCGCCGCAGGCGCGGTCGGAGGCTGTTCCTGCGCCGCCACCGAGGGCTGCGCGGCAGCCGGGCCCGGATTGTCCGTGGCCGATGTCTGCGCGAGCGCCTGCGCGCTCATCGCCAAAAACAAGATACAACACAGCACGCCGGCGCGCCCGGCGACGGCGGTCGAAAGAACTGACAAACGCATGGATGGATACTCGGCTAATGGTCCCCATCAATGCTCCACACGCATTTGCGGCAAGTCTGTGGACAGCGCGGCGCTTTCGCTGATGACGACGCGCTTAGGAGCGAGCGTGTGTGTTGGCTGCAACACCACGCGGCTTGAGGGCGGCGAGAGCATTTTGGTTATACAGCTAAAAAGGGAATATTGATGAAGATACAATCAAAGGGTGCTTAATCCAAATGAGCGCTGCGATGACCGGGGGGACCTTGGGGTAGCCCCGCGTACGCTGTCGTGCCGATATCCGAGGGTTCCGATTTGCCGCTTCGTAGCATATATTGCAGGCATCGTTAGAGCGGAGCCGCAGTCATGATTTCGGTGCCAGCGTCTGAAGTTCAAAGGAATTTCAGCGAGTATGAGGAAAAGGCAGTGCACGAACCGGTTGAGGTCACCCATGCCGGTCGTAGCTCGTCCTACCTGGTGTCGGAGAGACTGTTCAAGGACATGATGTCGTCCTACCGACGGGCAATCCCGGTCGAGGCGCTGAGCGATGGCGACGTTGCGTTGATCGAACAGGCCGAGGTCCAGACCGACGCCGCCTACGACCTTGAGGACATTCCGGACATCGAAGACGCTCCTTCGCGGTCGCGCTAGGTCCGTCAGGCCGAGGCATGCATATCCCGGACGAACCGCCGATCGGCAACCTCGTCGCCTATGAGTTTCTCTGGCTTTCCCAGCAAAACACGCGTGAAGATGGCACAAAAGCCTATCCGGTAGCGCTGATCTTTGCGAAGAAGATCATCGCGTCGGTGACGCTCGCCTATGCCGTCGGCATGTCGCACAAGCCGCCGGACGATTCCGAAAAAGCGATCGAGGTTCCCAGGAAGTTGAAGCGACACCTCGGCCTGGACGAGGATCCGTCCTGGATTTACACCGATCAGTTGAACGAGTTCACCTGGGCCGGCCCCGACCTCAGGCCAGCCGAATGGCTGTCCAAGCTCCCAGGCGCGCGAGACAGTTGCGTCATAGGCGCACTGCCGAAGAACTGGTTTGAGCTCGTCAAACGAGACATCATCGAAAACCTCAAGCTGAAACGCGCGCGCGTCGTTCGTCGCACATAGGCTGCCGGCGGCGGCAAGCATGAAGAAGTGCATTCGGCTCGTTAAGTGCACTGTCACCGAAAAGCGTGACGCAGGTCAGCGGAGTAGGGCGGGTTAGCGAAGCGTAACCCGCCGATCTTGATCACCTGGAATGGCGGAATACGCCTTCCGCCTTCGCTCTGCGAGGCTACGGCGGACAAGTCGGCTAATCCGCCCTTTGCTTGCTACTTGCTACGCCTTCTTCACGAACTCCGATTTCAGATTCATCGCGCCGATGCCGTCGATCTTGCAGGCGATGTTGTGGCCATCGCTCGCCTCGGTCAGGCGGATGTTCCTGACCTTGGTCCCGCCTTTGACGACCGATGACGAACCCTTGACCTTGAGATCCTTGATGACGATGACGCTGTCGCCATCGGCCAGCAAATTGCCGTTGCTATCGCGGACGCCGGGCTCCGGCGAGGCCTCCGCCGCTGCGGCCGCCTCGGCGCTCCATTCATGCGCGCATTCCGGGCAAACCCACAGGCCGCGATCCTGATAGGCATGCTCGGACCGGCATGCCGGGCATTTCATGGCGTCGTCCATCATCGTTCTCGTTCCACTCGTAGCGGAGCGCACCGTAGGGTCATGCCCGGGCAAATCAAGCGAAAAGGGGGAACCGGAGACGTTGCGGGCTGGAGGGCGTCTGAAGGCGGGCCGTGCGGCTTTGCTGCGGGTTTTCCGGAGTTGAGTGCACTGTCACCGTAAGCTGTCACCGGAAGCAAGTTAAGTGTGCGCTGTCACTGTAATGGAGATGCGCAGCCCTTGACATGGAACACACAGGACGAAGTTACTTCAGCTTCAGCCGGGGCTTCTCAAGAAAAGTCCTGCAGATGCGGAAGGTCAAGTGCCGGACAGGCGGACAGTGAACGCACTGTTTAGATCGCTGGGCTGGATGTTCAAATTGCGAAGATGAAGCAGGATCGTGAACAACAGAGCTGTGTGCTTAGAATATGCAGGCACGCAGAACTGTTCGGGACCGGAGTTCAAATTTACGAAGCAAGGCTCTGTATAGTCGCGTTTGATGTTTAAGAAGGGTTCTTCGCCAACCAGATTTCTGGCCTGATAGGTAAAATAAAAGTCTTGCCAGCGAGGAGGTTGCCTCTCAACGAGAGTTCCGAGGTAGTTAAAAACTCCAATGGCCGATCGGAGTACTAGGGTAACTTCTACCTGACCGACGTCACCGAAGGCAAAAAGCTTCTCTCCCTTTTTCTTCTCGTTGCAACGAGGCCCAAATGGCGCTCGAAAGGATCTGGTCGAATCAAAGCAGAGACGTCCGGCCACGCCTTTCTCAGACGTGATGAGTTCCGCCGATAGTCCTGCGTTTGACAGTCTTCCCAGCATATTTACGAATAGAGCGAAGTTGCACCGCTCGGCATCGGAAAACAGCCTCCCTTGAGAGCGCGTTATCAAGGGAATGCAATCTTCGCTGAGCGAGGCGGGATCGTTCACGAGACGAATAGTTTCACCTGTAGAGAGCTTTTTGACGTAAAGGCTATCAATTGTTGCAAAGAACACAGGCTCTCGTGGGTAAGAGGCAAGAAGAAAGGCGATCGTTCGCGGGCTAATGGGGGATAACATGCCGGTTGAGAACGCTGTCGCCACCAGGGGGGCGGATTGGTAGCTACCCGAGACACTGCTTTGGAGCGAGTTAGTGACCTGAAACTGATGTTGTGCGACTGTCTGTAATGGTCCAAATGTTATCGTTGGGAGACCCGTGTTCAGGTTCTCATTCTGACTGCCAGCGACTTGCGATATACCCATAAAATTTAGCGGTTGTAGCCGGCTAGCCCTCACAATATTGACGAGCGTCTCCTGATTCTGTGCAAGCTGCGTGTTTCTATTGCCGTCGTATACCCGTTCTCCAAATTGATCGACGACAGCACAAGAGGCAAGTAGCGGCAGAATGAGCGGCAACAGAGAATTTGTTAAACTCTTTGCACGCATGGCTTGGTGGGTTTGCTCGTGAGAGTAATTGTGCAGCTAGCGACCTAGTTGCTCGCGTTTAAGCTGTTGCTCTAGGTCGCGAATTTCCCTCTTGGTCCGATCCAGTTCGCGCAATTGGAACTCGCGTCGCTGTAATGCGTCTTGCAATCGAAACTTGGTGCAACATTCAGGATCGGTAGGCCACGGTGTTGGAACTGGTCTTGGCGTTCGCTTTGCAGCAGACGGATCGGCGCCCAAGACCCCCTGAGCATTAGCGCTTGCGGAAATAGCTAAGAGAAAAAAAACAGCAGCCAAAAGCAAGGACTTCATCTGATCAACCACAAAAATATGAAGAATACTTGCGCAATCTAAGGGACCACAACTCCCGGTATTAGTCAAGGCTTGGCGCAGCGCCGCCAGTGGTTGGGTCGAGCTACGAAAGGCCAGCCGCTCAGAAGGATAGTCGTGTCAACAGTGACACTGCATTCAGTTCACTGTTGGGCACCATGTGGCTTTGCTATCGGCTTCGGAGTTGAGTGCACTGTCACCGTAATTCCAGTCCACTACTGTTACCGTAATTCCGTAATTCCGCCACTTCCTGTGTCTCTCAAGAAACAAAAAATATTGATTAACGTATAGGTTGTTATACTATTCCTTTCGCGTCGTTCGAAATTCTCGCCACTCATAGGAGGAGAAAATGAGATCGTTCGTCGTCGCCTTGCTGACTATATTCGTCGTTTCTTCGCCAAACGCAGCCCCCGTCTGCGCCTTAGACGAGGGTTTGAACTTTAGCTCTCAGGCCTGCAAAGTTGAAATGGTTCAAAACGAGAAGGGCGTTCAAGTTGCAACGGTGAACTGCAGTCTTGGACAAACCTGTTCTGATGGTCAGACATGCTGCCGCCTCGGGGTATCCGTGAGTTGCTGTGACGCCAAGACAGAACTTTGCAATCAGAGTGGGATGTGCGTGCGTCGGCCCGGTAAATAGTTGAGCCTGCTCTGCTAAGGCAGAGCGGACGCACGACGTTTAGTGCAGTACGTGACAGTGCATCAATTGACTTTTGGTGCGGCTCTTCTGCCGGCTTTCCGGAATTGAGTGCACTGTCACCGCAATTGCCAATAAATAAAGAGCGACCTCTCGGCCGCCCCTTATCCGTGGATGCCAAGCCAGGCTGACAGTCAGTGCAAACTCACGAGCACCCGTTCGTGAGCCCACACGTCTCCGACTTCCTGCAAATCGCTTCCGCGCCAGCGGGATGTTGAATGGTTCGGATGTCGCTTCGCTCATCTGAGCCAAACGCTGAGCGGCGGGGATGAATTGCCAGGCGAGGCAGAAAAGCTAATTACCCCAAGCTCTTCGACTCTACCTCCGTGATGCGCTCCTCCAAATCATGGATTTTGGAGATATCTCGCTCATTCACGCGGTCGAGCATTTCGGTCATTTCAGTGTAGGTGAGCGGTATTGGCCCCTTATGCCGGTCTGCCTTCAGCCTGATCGGAATACGATATGCTCGCCAACTATAAATAATCGCAACCAGCACACCAATCGCTGCGAGCCCCAGTAGCAGGGCGGTGAGTACTTTGGGTACCACTAGAAACCAAGTGGGCTCAGACCCGATTTCATAGGCCTGGAACATTAGAAGGGCACCAGCGAGGAGAAACGCTCCCAGCAAGAAAACGGACCTGCCGAGTCGGTTTAGCAGGCTGCTTTGGAAGCTGACTTCACGCGAAACGGGAGGCTCCTGAGAACCCTTTAGGGTGCCGCGAAGTCGTGGTACTCGAGTGGCTTCTTTGTTGCTGATGTCGATATCGTAAAAGAGCTCAACGACAAATCCATCGCTCGGATCAAGGAAGTCGAAGTCGAGTATTACCTCACTGTTCGAACGGCGGTCTAGGCGTGCTCGTATAACTTCTCGCGTAGTCAATGCTACTTCTGCACTGAGAATCCGAACATTGCTTCCGCCGATGGACAGCGGATTGCCGGAGGCAACATCACTCGCGTTCAAAACGCAATTGCCGCTATTCCATACGTAGTAGATTGTCTTTCGTGGATCAAAAAGCTTTCGACCCTTGTAGAGGAGCTTAATATCCGAAAAAGCCGAACCCCTCGACCATATCAATCTATCTACATCAGTAGCGTAACTGATTTCACGGCGTTGAAGGGCCTTCGATAGAAGAATAACGATATTATCCCCCCACCCATAAGTCCGACTAGCGCAAGTACAATGTCCTTTAGATGCTTAAGTATTAGCTCCACTATCATCGGCCGTTTCCAAGCTTGCAAGAACTCCCTCTTCTTCATCTAACGCAAGAAGGCCGCTCTTTCCGAGCGGCCTTCGCCAGTAGATGATCTTCACGAACACCCCGTCGTGCTCCCACACGTATCGCACTTCATGCAGGTCCCGTTCCGAACCAGCGTGAAATTCCCGCACTCCGAGCACATCTCGCCTTCGTAGCCTTTTGCTTTCGCTTCCGCCCGGCGTTCGGCCTTGCTGGGGGCTAAGGCTACGGCGGCGCTGCCGGACTGGCTCCACTGGATCGCGTCCTGCTTCAGCGCGGCCGCGCCTTCGGTGTCGGCGAGGCGGGCGCTGGCGCCGTGGCCGGCGATCGCGGTGATGTTGCTGGACGCCCGGGCGTCGACGTCGCCGCCGCGCATCACCACCAGATTATCCGTGCGCGAGCGGGTCAGGCCCTTGGACAGATATTTGTTGGCCTGGTGGCTGCCGTCGGCCGGCTCCTTGCCCTCCTCGACGCCTTTGCCCATCGCGTCGAAGTTGGACTCGGAGGGATCGACATGCGCGAGATCGAAGCGCGACATGTAGCTGACCGCGAGTTCGCGGAACACGTAGTCGAGGATCGAGGTCGCGTACTTGATCGAGTCGTTGCCTTGCACGGGGCCCGCCGGCTCGAAGCGGGTGAAAGTGAAGGCGTCGACATACTCCTCCAGCGGCACGCCGTATTGCAGGCCGAGCGAAACCGCGATCGCAAAGTTGTTGATGAAGGAGCGCAACGCGGCACCTTCCTTGTGCATGTCGATGAAGATCTCGCCGAGACGGCCGTCGTCATATTCGCCGGTCCGGAGATAGACCTTGTGGCCGCCGACGACCGCCTTCTGGGTGTAGCCCTTGCGGCGGTCCGGCATCTTCTCGCGCTCGCGCATCACGATGATGCGCTCGACCAGCTTTTCGACGATCTTTTCCGAGACCTGCGCGGCCCGCGCGGCCATCGGCTTGTCGTAATACGTCTCGATCGCGTCGTCCTCGTCGTCATCGTCGCTGATGAGCTGCGAGTTCAGCGGCTGGGAGAGCTTCGAGCCGTCGCGATAGAGTGCGTTGGCCTTCAACGCGAGTTTCCAGGACAAGAGATACGCCGACTTGCAATCCTCGACGGTGGCGTCGTTCGGCATGTTGATGGTCTTCGAGATCGCACCCGAGATGAACGGCTGCGACGCGGCCATCATGCGGATGTGGCTCTCGACCGACAGATAACGTTTTCCAATTTTGCCGCAGGGGTTGGCGCAGTCGAACACCGGATAGTGCTCGGCCTTGAGGTGGGGAGCTCCCTCGACCGTCATGGCGCCGCAGATGTGAACGTTGGCGGCCTCGATCTCGCGCTTGCTGAAGCCCAGCGCCGCGAGCAGGTCGAAGCCGGGAGCTGCGATCGCTTCCGGCGCGAGCTTGAGCGTCTCGCGCAGGAAATCCTCGCCGAAGGTCCACTTGTTGAAGGCGAACTTGATGTCGAACGCGGTCGGCAGCGCCTTTTCCACTTTTGCAAGAGCTTCGTCGGTGAAGCCCTTGGCTTTCAAGGTGGAAGCGTTGATACCGGGGGCGTTGGACAGCGAGCCGTGGCCGACGGCGTAGGCCTCGATCTCGGCGATATCGCTTTCGCGATAGCCGAGCGTCCGCAGCGCCACCGGCACCGCCTGATTGATGATCTTCCAGTAGCCGCCGCCGGCGAGCTTCTTGAATTTCACCAGCGCGAAATCAGGCTCGATACCGGTGGTGTCGCAATCCATCACCAGGCCGATGGTGCCGGTCGGCGCCACCACCGTGGTCTGCGCGTTGCGGTAGCCGTTGAGTTCGCCGAGTTCGAGCGCCTTGTCCCAGGCCGCCTTGGCGTGGGTGATGATGTCTTCTTGCGGGCAGGAGGCGTGGTCGAGCGGCACGGGGCTCACCGCCAGCGCCTCATAGCCGCGGGATTCGCCATGCGCCGCGCGGCGATGGTTGCGGATCACGCGCAGCATGTGCTGGGTGTTCTTCTTGTAGCCGGGGAAGGGACCCAATTCCTTGGCCATCTCGGCCGAGGTGGCATAGGCGACGCCGGTCATGACCGCAGTCAGCGCGCCGCACAGGGCGCGGCCTTCCTTTGAGTCGTAAGGCAGGCCCATGGTCATCAGCAGGCCGCCGATGTTGGCGAAGCCGAGGCCCAGCGTGCGGAACTCGTAGGAGAGTTCGGCGATCGCCTTCGAGGGGAATTGCGCCATCATGACGGAGATTTCGAGCACGATAGTCCAGAGCCGGCAGAGGTGTTCGTAGGATTCGACGTCGAAGCGTTTTGTGGTGGTCGAATAGAACGTGATCAGGTTGGCGGAGGCGAGGTTGCACGCCGTGTCGTCCAGGAACATGTATTCCGAGCACGGATTCGACGCGCGGATGTCGCCGGACGCCTTGCAGGTGTGCCAGTCGTTCATGGTGGTGTTGAAGTGCAGGCCGGGATCGGCCGAGGCCCAGGCGGCGTGGCCGATTTTCTCCCAGAGCTCGCGGGCCTTGAGAGTCTTGGTGATCTTCTTGTTGGTGCGGCCGATCAGGTTCCAGTCGCCGTCGGTTTCAACGGCGCGGAGGAAATCGTCCTTCAGCGAGACCGAGTTGTTGGAGTTCTGGCCGGATACCGTGAGGTAGGCTTCCGAATCCCAGTCGGTGTCGTAGGTCGGGAAGTCGATGTCCTTGTAGCCCTGTTTGGCGAACTGGATCACCCGCTTGATGACGTTGTCGGACACCAGTGCTCGACGCGCCAGCTTGATCTCGCGGCGGAGCGCCGGGTTCTTTTCGGGGTCAAAGCAATCGTCGCCACTGCCTTCGCAGTTCACGCAGGCTTTCAGCACGGCTTTCAGGTGCTTCTGGTTGATCTTGGAGCCGGTGACCAGGGCTGCGACCTTCTGCTCCTCCTTCACCTTCCAGTCGATATAGGTCTCGATATCGGGGTGATCGGCATCGACCACGACCATCTTGGCCGCGCGGCGCGTGGTGCCGCCGCTCTTGATGGCGCCCGCGGCACGGTCGCCGATCTTGAGGAAGCTCATCAGGCCGGACGAGCGGCCGCCGCCGGAAAGGCGCTCGCCTTCGCCGCGCAAACGCGAGAAGTTGGAGCCGGTGCCGGAGCCGTATTTGAACAGGCGCGCCTCGCGCACCCAGAGGTCCATGATGCCGCCCTCGTTGACGAGGTCGTCACCCACGCCCTGGATGAAGCAGGCGTGCGGCTGCGGATGCTCGTAGGCGGATTTGGATTTTGTGAGTTTGCCAGTGAAGGGATCGACGTAGTGGTGACCCTGGCCGGGGCCGTCGACGCCGTAGGCCCAATGCAAGCCGGTGTTGAACCACTGCGGCGAGTTCGGCGCGACCATCTGCTTGGCCAGCATGAAGCGCAGCTCGTCGAAGAACGCCTGCGCGTCTTCTTCCGTCGAGAAGTACTTGCCCTTCCAGCCCCAATAGGTCCAGCAGCCGGCGAGGCGATCGAACACCTGCTTGGCGCTCAGCTCGCTGACGAAGCGCTCGGATTCCGGGAGTAGGGCGAGCGCCTCGGTGTCGGGCACCGAGCGCCACAGCCACGACGGCACGGTCTCTTCCTCGACCTTCTTCAGCCGCGCGGCGACGCCGGCCTTGCGAAAGTACTTCTGCGCCAAAACGTCGGAGGCGACCTGCGACCAGAACTGCGGCACCTCGACATTTTCCAGCCGGAACACGATCGAACCATCGGGGTTGCGGATCTCGGATGTCGTCAGCCTGAAATCAATCCCTGCATAGGGTGACTGGCCGGATGTGGTGTTGCGTCGTTCGATTCGCATTGTAGTGCCCCGTCTTCTTTTGACCGGACTGCATTCCCGCAGGCCCGGATGTTATCCATAAGCGAGCCACCGCCCCACATTCTCACGCGAAAATGTGGCCCCAACGGCCCGCCAGCTCGACCGGTGGTCCCGGTCCTGTTTTCTGCTTCGCCACCCCAAGGCCCCCGATCCGCGCATTGGCGGGAGGACCCTAATCCACGCTTACCTCGAGCCTTTTCGGCCCGTTTTTTACCGTTCCAAAACCCACCCCGAAGCAGACAAAACCCTCCGCACATGCCTCAACCGGCAGCGGAGTGCTCCGTTTCGGAACCCCATTTGGGAACGACCGGCGGGACCCAAAACTCTACTCGCGCCGAACAGGATGAAGGCTAGGCCAAACCCGTCCGACCCGTCAAGGACTAGTACGAGTTCCTGAATCAAATACTAAATATGGTGGAAAAGGAGGGATAACAGGGGGTAGTCCCGCGCCTGTGATGGCGCCAACTATCAGTGAGTCCTCAGGGATTCCCAAGGGAAAAAAATTGTCCCCACCCTGTGGAGCGAGGCTTCGCCCGCTAATCACAGGGCAGCTATTTCTTCAGGCTCAGGGGTTGCGTGTGTCAGACTCACCCCAAGGGCCACGGCGTGGGGGGTCTGGCATGCCGGCGGCGCCGTGGTTCGCTGCCCGGATAACAGGCAGAGTGGGGCCGATTCCTTTCCCTGCCGGGCTCCATGTCAGAATCAAAACCCACCACGGGTGCGCGGATTGCGCCCGCGGGCCTGATGTTCCTCGCCATCACCTCCGTTGGCTGGGGCTTCAACTGGCCCGTCACAAAATACCTGCTGAGCGAATTGCCGCCGCTGACGCTGCGCGGAACCACCGGCGTGATCGGCGCGATGCTGCTGGCGGGCCTGGCGCTGGCGTTCTCGCAGAGCCTGAAGGTCGAGCGGCATCTGTGGCCGCGGCTGATGCTGGCGGCGCTCTTGAACGTCACGGGATGGATGGTGCTGATGGGGCTGGCGCTGCTGTGGCTGCCGGCGAGCGAGGCGGCGCTGATCGCCTACACCATGCCGGTATGGGCCTCCTTGATTGCCTGGCCGGTGCTCGGCGAGCGGCCGACGTGGCTGCGCACGGTAGCGCTCGTCATGGCGTTCGCGGGGCTCGCCGCCATCATGGGCGGCAACGGCATCACGGCAACCACTGAAAAGCTGCCGGGCATATTGATGGCGCTGACCGGCGCGATCGGCTTCGCGCTCGGCACGGTGCTGGCCAAGCGCCTGCCGCTGCCGCTGCCGCCGATCCCGGCCGCGGCCTGGCAGATCGGGCTGGGATGTTTTCCGATCGTCATTTTAGGTCTCGCGTTCGAGACCACGCATATCGAGAAGGTAACGCCGCTCGGCTGGTGGCTGCTGGCCTATTCGGTCGTGATCCAGTTCTGCATCGCCTATGTCTCTTGGTTCGCCGCGCTGGCGCGGTTGCCGGCCTCAGTGGCGGCGATCGGCACCATGGCGGTGCCCGTGATCGGCGTGGTGGCGTCCGCGATCGCGCTGGGCGAGCCGCTCGGCCTGTTCCAGATCGTGGCGCTGGTGTTTACCCTGGCCGGCGTCGTGCTGGCGACGCGGTCGTAAGCGGTTGTAATGCCTGCCGGTTTGCAGTAGGCATCGGGGTGAATGGCGTCTGGCATAATGGGTGCCAGACCCGGCACCACCTTGCGAGAGAAGAGTATGGCGCGCAACATTCTGATCCTCGGGGCCTCGTACGGCTCGCTGCTCGGCACGAAGCTTTTGATGGCCGGTCACAACGTGACCCTGGTTTGCCGGCGGAAGACGGCAGAGCTGATCAACCGCGACGGCACTGAAGTGCGCATCAAGCTGCGCGACGAAGCGGTGCACCGCGCGATCTTCTCGCGCGACCTGCCGGGCAAACTGGACGCGACCACGCCGCAGGATGTGGATCTGTCGCGGTACGACCTGGTCGGTCTTGCGATGCAGGAGCCGCAATACACCAACCACACCATCCGCGTTCTCATGATCAAGATTGCGGAAGCAAAGCTGCCGTGCCTGTCGATCATGAACATGCCGCCGCTGCCTTATCTGAAACGCATCCCGGCGCTGGCGGAGATGGACCTCGAGGAGGCCTACACCAACGCATCCGTATGGGAACGCTTCGAGCCGGGGCTGGTGTCGCTGTGCTCGCCCGATCCGCAGGCTTTTCGCCCGCCGGAAGAGGCCGCGAACGTGCTTCACGTCGGCCTGCCGACCAACTTCAAGGCCGCAGCATTTGCAGATGAAAAGCACAACAAGCTGTTGCGCGAACTGGAAGCCGACATCGACGCGGTGACGCTGGAGGGCAAGGACGTCCCGGTCAAGCTCAAGGTGTTCGACTCGCTGTTCGTGCCGCTGGCTAAATGGTCGATGCTCCTGACGGGCAATTACCGCTGCATCACGCCGAACGAGCCGCAGTCGATCCGCGACGCCGTGCATGGCGATCTCAAACTCTCGCAGTCGATCTACGACCACGTCGACGGCATCGCGCGCCGCCTCGGCGCCGATCCAGCGGACCAGGTGCCGTTCGCAAAATATGCCAAGGCCGCGGAAAGCCTGCTCAAGCCGTCATCGGCGGCGAGGGCGGTCGCCAGCGGCGCACCCTTCATCGAGCGCGTCGACCTGCTGGTGAAACTGGTGTCCGATCAGCTCGGCGCGTCCAGCGCCGAGATCGACCGCACGGTGCAGACCGTCGACCAGAAACTGAACGAGAAGATCGTGGCGGGCGGATCCGGCTCGTGACGTGCGTGTCGTTGCGCGTGCTTAACCCAACAGCGCGCTGACTTCGCCCAAGCAAGGTGCCACGTCCGAGAGATCAAGGCGTGGCAGGCGGGCATGGAGCACCCCGTAGTTTACCGGTGTCGATCGGGCGCTGCGGAGGTCCGAGCGATCATGGTTGGTGAGCGAATACCTCCGCTGTCCCCATTATGGCACAGTCATTCCCTCATGAGCGCAAGCCACTGATTTTGCATAGCGTCCACGGCGTGTTGTTGTGCGAACGTCAAATTTTCAAGACTGTTGGGAATGACGAAAGCCTACTCACAGCCATCCAACCGAAAGCCCGTCATGAACCGTCTAGCCCGCGTCGCCTTGTTTTCCACCGCTTCGATCTTGTCGAGCGTGCCCGCGCTGGCTGCCGATCTTCCGGCGCGAGCGCCGGTTGCACCGGTCGCCTATGTGCCGGCGTTTTCCTGGACGGGCTTTTATCTCGGAGGCGCGCTCGGGTGGATCGAAACGAGTCCCGAATACACCACCGGGGCGGTCGTGCTTGGCACGCCCTTCATCGTCTCATCCGCATCCAACAGGAATGGCCTGAGCTACGGAATCCTGAGCGGTTACAACTACCAGATGGGGCAGGTGGTGCTGGGCGTCGAAGGTGACTTTACGGGGTGGACCGTCGGCAAGATACGCTACACCTCCATCACCGGCGATTTTCTGACCGCACACAGCAAGTGGGGTGGTTCGATCCGTGGACGGTTCGGTTATGCTGCCGACCGCGCTCTGTTCTATCTGACGGGCGGCGCAGCGTTCGTCTCCAATGAAACCTCGATCCCAACGACCGGCATCTCTATCGGGGGTGATGGCGTGCGGTGGGGTTGGACGGTCGGTGGCGGCATCGACTACGCTTTCACCAACAACTGGTTCACAGGCATCGAATACCGCTACTCGCAATACGAGACCAGGAACTTCGTTTACCCCATACCGATCTTGAATCTCGGTGTCGTCGGCTTCAAGCAGGAATTGAGCACCAATCAGGTGACCGCGCGTATTGGCTACAAGTTCTGAAGAAAGCGACGTCTGGCCGCTTGGTTCGGCATCCTCAACGGAGCTGTTTCCAGGAGTCGCGACGTGCTCGGATCCGGCTCGTGACGTGACGTGCGCGCGGCAGTTGTCCGGTTCTCTGCCTGCGCGCGGCCATCATAGCGTCGCAGTCTCGCCCTTTGACTTGTTCCGCCACGCTGATACTTTGGCGCGGGGAACTTCTGTGAAATACGCATCGCGCAAACGGATGATCGGCATCGGGGTGGCTTGGCTTGCCGCCTACGCGCTTGTCCTGAACGTCATCCTTTCAAGTGTGCTGCATGCGGCGGCGCTGTCGCCTCTGACCTTGGCCGCGGGACACATTGTTTGCGCCAATAGCGCCGATATCGGCGCGGTGCAGGGCGATGCCGGAAAGAGTGACAAGCGGGCGTCCGTGCATTGCCCGCTTTGCGTCGGCAACTATTCTACCGCGGCCTTGCCTCCGCCGCCGTTTCCGGTGCTGATCCAGCGCGTGCCTTCGCAAACAGCGTTGGTCGCTGCTTCCGTTGACGTCTTCGTCGCGCTTGCAAAATTCTCCGACAATCAAGCCCGTGGCCCTCCAGGCCTGATCTGACGTCTGCGCTTCCTTAGCTCGTCTTTTCAGATTTGGTGGAGTTACACCGATGTTGCCCGCGTCCACGCGGCGTCGCAGCCTTTTGCTCGCGTCAGCCGCCGCCTTCCTATCCTTTCCTGCCGAGGCTCAAACCAGTTCGCAATCTCAACTGCCGCCTGTCACCGTCGATGCGCCTCAACAAAAGCGGGCGGCTGCCACCCGTCCGGCTCAGCCCGCCGCGACGCGGACGGCACGGGCACGACGTGCCGCGCCTGCAACGGCGCCGCCGGGAAGCACGAGCGCGCCGGCGGCAACCGGCCTGGAGACGCCGCCGGGCGCCAGCCTCACGGTTCCTACGACCGACCAGGCGCGCGCCATCATCAACCGCATCCCGGGCGGCGTCGAACTGGTGCCGGATACGGCGTTCAAGAACGGGCCCGCCAATACGGTCAGGGACGTCCTCGGCTGGGTGCCGGGCGTCATCACGCAGCCCAAGTCGAACACCGACAACCGGATTTCGATCCGGGGCTCCGGTCTGTCGCGCAATTACGGCAACCGCGGCATCAACGTCTACATGGACGGCATCCCGATCAACACCGCGGACGGCCTGTTCGATGTCTTCGAGATCGATCCGACCGCCTACCGCTATGTCGAGGTCTACAAGGGTGCGAACGGGCTGCGCTACGGCGCCAACTCGCTGGGTGGCGCGATCAATTTCGTCACGCCGACCGGGCACGATGCGTCGCCGTTCGAGGCGCGGTTCGACGCCGGCTCGTTCGGCTTCGTGCGCGGCCAGGCCAGCACCGGAGGCGTAAGCGGACCCGCCGACTGGTTCGTCACCGGTTCGGCGCAGCGCGAGGACGGATTTCGCGAACACAGCAACGGCAATATCGAACGTCTCAACGCCAACATCGGCTATCAATTCTCGCCGGATGCCGAGACGCGCTTCTATGTCAACGCGAACTCGTGGCGCCAGCGCCTGCCGGGCGAACTCGACAAGACCACCGCGCTGACCACGCCAAAGGCCGCGGATCCCGAATTCGTGCGGCAGGACCAGCAGCGCAACATCGATTCGGTGCGCGTCGCCAACAAGACCACGCTGCGCTTCGGCGCCACGACCGTGGACTTCGGTCTCTTCACCCACCAGCGCCACGTCGATCACCCGATCTTTCGGTACCTCGACTACTACGTCAGGGATTACGGCGGCTTCGTCCGGGCGACAGACGACCGGATGATCGGAGGTTTCCGAAACCGGTTGATCGTCGGCGGAACTATTCTCGACGGCACGATCGACTATAAAGAGTACGACAACATCGGCAACGCGATCAAAGGCGCGCTGGTGACGGACGCGCTATGGAAATCGCAGAACCACTCGGCCTATGCCGAAAACAGTTTCTTCGTGTTGCCGAACTTCGCCTTGATTGCTGGTGGGCAGTTCATGCATGCGGTCCGCGATCAGCAGGATCGGTTCTTCTCCAACGGCGACCAGTCCGGCCGCCGCAGCTGGGACATCTTCAGCCCCAGGGTCGGCGCGATCTGGGACGTCGATCCGACTTGGCAGGTGTTCGGAAATATCTCGCGAAGCGCCGAGGTGCCGACCTTCGACGCCAATACGTTCTCGTCACCGATCAGCTCCAGCGTTGATGCCCAGACCGCGACCACCTACGAGATCGGAACCCGCGGCCGCAGGCCCGACCTCACGTGGGACCTGTCACTCTACCGCGCCGACATCAAGAACGAGTTGCAGTGCCTGAGGACGTCGCCGTTCAGCCTCTGCACCGTCATCAACGCGAACCGCACCGTGCACCAGGGTGTGGAAGCCGGGCTCGGCGTGGCGTTCCTCAAGTCTGTCTTCACCCAGGAGGACCGGCTCTGGTTCAATCTCGCCTACACCTACAGCGACTTCCGCTTCGACAATGATGCGCGCTGGGGCAACAACCAGTTGCCCGGCGTGCCGCCGCATCTGCTCCGTGCCGAAGTACTCTACAAGCATCCAAACGGCTTCTACGCGGGGCCGAATATCGAATGGATGCCGCAGTCGTACTTCGCCGACAACGCCAATAGCCTCACGATCGACCCGTACGCGCTTCTGAACTTCAAGGTCGGTTATGACACGGGTGCACCCGGCTGGTCCGGCTATCTCGAGGCACGCAACCTGCTCGATACCCGCTACATCTCGTCCACGATCACCGCTGAAATCGCCACGCCCGTCTCGGCACTGTTCAATCCGGGATATGGACGAGCGATCTACGGCGGCTTGCGATACCGGATGTGAGGCCTGACATGACGAAACAATTCATTCTGCCGGAGAACAGCATGCGATCAATTTCATTGGCTCTCTCGATTTGCGCCATCGCCATCAGCACTGCCCATGCACACGTCACGCTGGAACGTCAGGAAGCCGCCATCGGCGCGTCGTACAAGGCCGTGTTCCGGGTGCCGCACGGGTGCGGCGCATCGCCGACGCTGAAGGTGAGGGTGCGCATTCCCGACGGCGTGATCGGCGTCAAGCCGATGCCAAAGCCCGGCTGGCAGATCGAGACCGTGAGGGGCGAGTACGGCAAGACGTACACGATGTACCACAGCACGGTCAGCGAAGCGTAAAGGAAGTGGCGTGGACCGGGCGTCTACCGGACGAGCACTTCGACGAAATGATCCTGTCGGTTTACCTGACCGAGGATCTCGTGCCGGGCAAGACGCTCTATTTTCCCGTCGTCCAGGAATGCGAAACTGGCGTGAACCGCTGGATCGAGATTCCTGCCGAGGGCAAGACCGGGGCCGACTACAAGGAACCGGCGCCCGGCGTTAAGCTCCTCCCGAAGAAGTAGGCGGGAGCAGCGATGCGCGTTCTGGCCATTGCGGCAATTCTGGTCGCGGTGGCGGTGCAGGTCGTGCTTGCGGCGCCTGCGCGCGCGCACGCAACGCTGGTCTCGAGTGAACCGGCCGATGGCGCCGTCATTCCGGCGGCGCCGCCGCGGCTCACCCTCACGTTCAACGAACCGGTGTCGCCCCTGGCGCTGCGGCTGGTGGCACCAGACAGCGCATCGACAGCGGTGCAGGCTGTGACCGAGCGCGAGACGTCGCTCGCGATCGCTTTGCCTTCGGGGTTGCGCGACGGCACGCATGTCCTGAGTTGGCGTGTGGTCTCGCTCGACGGCCATCCGTGTTCTCGATCGGCGCACCAAGTGCCGGTCCGGGACCCGCGGTGCAGAGCTCGGTGCAGCCAGCCGTCTCCGCCGCTCAATGGGCGCTCAAAGTCGTTTTCTACGTCGGATTGTTTGCCGGGACCGGCGGCAGCTTCTTTCTTGCATGGCTTGCTCCAGGGCTTCGTGGTGGAGGAACCACGATCAGGGTCTGCGTGCTGGCGGGACTTGTCGCGACGCCGGTGCTGGTCGGGCTACAGGGCGCGGATGCGCTGGAGCTGCCGCTATCGGGCTTGGCAGACTGGAAGGCATGGAAGACGGGGCTTGGAACTTCGTTCGGCGCAACGGCCATCGCCGCTGCGTGTGCACTGCTCGCGGGTCTTGCGGCACTTCAAACGCGAGGCGCCCGCGCGCTTTCGCTGTTCGGTGTCGCTACCGCCGGCCTTGCGTTGGCGCTAAGCGGCCATGCCAGCTCGGCTGCGCCACAATGGCTGACCCGGCCCGCTGTGTTCGTACACGCAATCTCTGTGTCGATCTGGATCGGGGCCCTTGTTCCGCTTGGCGCGGCGATGCTGAGAGTACCCGCGCCCGAGGCGATCCTCTCACGATTCTCGCGTGCGATACCCTGGGTCGTCGTTGCGCTCGTCGTGTCAGGCGCAATTCTTGCGGTCGTGCAGGTCGCGGAGCCTCGCGCCTTGCTGACGACCGCATACGGTCTGGTCCTGTGCGCGAAGCTCAGTCTCGTGGCCGTCCTTCTTTCGGTCGCGGCGTGGAACCGGTTTCGTCTGACGGAAGCGGTGATCGCCGGCTCGACGAAGCCGCGCCGCATGCTGGCGCGTTTGATCGGGATCGAAATCGCGATCGTTGTTGCCGTTCTGGGGCTGGTCGCCGCGTGGCGCTTCACACCGCCCCCTCGCGCGCTCGTCATCGCATCCGCGAAATCAGCGCTCGTCCACATCCACATCGCCGCCGCCATGGCGGACGTGACCTTCGAACCGGCGCGGGCTGGAATGGTGCAGGCGAGCATTGTCATCATGCGAGGCGACTTTGGCGGTCTGGACGCCAGGGAGGTGCGCTTGACCCTCGACAACAAGACCGCCGACATCGAGGCCATTTCCCGGCCCGCGATCAAGGGGAGCGACAATATCTGGCGCATCCCGCAGCTTCCGATACCGACCGGCGGCCGCTGGAACATCCACGTAGAAATTCTGATCAACGATTTCGAGAAGGTGACTCTCGAAGATCATGTCGACATCCGGAACAGGTAGCGGATGTCTGCTGGGCAGATAAACAGTCAAACGCCATAGTATCCGGTTTGATGCTTCCGCTAAGGAGCTTTTGCCTGGAGGCATCTCACATCAAAACGATGAACGTAGCAGTGCCAGTGAAGACACTGCTACGCTCGTTGATCGCCCCCTATTGGCGATTACCAGCGGTATGCAAGGCTGAGCATCGCCTTGCGTCTCTCACCGTAGAAGCAGGACGTCAAGCCATCGCAGCTCGACACGAAAATCTTGTCGGCTACGTTGGTGACGTTCAGGGCTGCGCGCCACTGCTGGTACTCATAGTGTAACGCTGCATCGAACAGGGCCCGCGACGGAACCGCCAGGGTGTTCGCCTGATCGGCAAAGGACTCGCCGACATAGCGAGCGCCCCCTCCGAAGCCGAAGCCTGCCAGCGGTCCGCTGTGGAACGTGTAATCGCCCCACAGCGACGCAAGCACGGTCGGTATCGCGACCGGCCTCTTGCCGAGCAGTGCCGCATTCGGGTCCTTGCTGATGAACAGGTCGTAGGACGAGACCGATCCGACCATCTTGAAGTCGGGCGTCAGGTTGGTCGTAACACTCAGTTCGACGCCGCGCGAAGTCACTTCGCCGTTCTGTACCTGGAAGAATATGTTGGTCGGATCGATCGTCAACGCATTGGTCTTGCGAAGGTCGAACCACGCGGCGGTGAGGTATCCGTTGAATCCCGCGGGCTCCCATTTCGCGCCGACTTCGACCTGCTTGGCTTCTTCCGGCGTAAAGAACTCCCCCGTTCGCGTCGTTCCGATGACGGGATTGAAACCGGTTGCGTAGGACACATAGGGTGACAGACCAAGACCCACGTCATAGATCAAGCCGGCTCTGCCCGTTGCCTTGCTGACGTCGCGAGAGGTGTTCGGCACGGCGAGCCGGTTGAATTGTTGAGTATCGACCCAGTCGTTACGGCCGCTGAGAACCAATGTGAAGCGGTCAAGCTTCATCTGATCCTGCAGGTAAACACCGATCTGTTGCTGGTCCAGGATGCGGTTGAGGTAGGGGGCCCCCATCGGCGTAACGGAACCGTATACCGGGTTGAAGATATTCAGCGGACCGGCGGGAAATGCCGAGGCCTGATAATCATCCAGCCGGTACTTCTTGTAGTCCACACCAGCCAGAACCTTGTGGCTGATGGCGCCTGTGTTGAAACGGCCTTCCAGCTGATTATCGATGGTCCCGAGGTCTGCCGAGTCGTTCGCAACAAAGCGATAGCGCTGCAGCGTCGCGCTTGCCGGCGGACCGACGTAACCGGCTCCGATATAGGAGTTGATGTTCACGTCGACATGGGCATAGCGCGCGTTCTGACGAAACGTCATGCCGTTCGAGAAGTCATGCTCGAACTGGTAGCCGACCATCGTCTGCCCGCGCATGAAATGGTCCTGACCCGGCTCGCTCGTGAACAGCTTGGTCGGGATCTTACCAAAGGGAGCGCTGATGACGCTGCCTTCATATGGCAGCCAGTTGTTGCCGTTGGTCCTGTCCTTCGACGCGAGCGCCATGACCGTGAAGCGCGTATTGGCGTCCGGCCGATAGGTGAAGCTCGGTGCAAGATAGTAGCTGTTATCCTGAGTGAAATCGACCTGCGTCCCGCCGCCCTTGACCACGCCGACAACGCGACCATCGAGCGTGCCGCTTGCCGGCGAAATAAGCAGGCGCTCGCCGACATCGAACGACACATATCCATTGCCAAAGGAGTTGACGCCGGTTTCGATATAGCGAATGGGCTCGGCCGTGGGCAACTTGCTGACGGCGTTCACGATGCCGCCGGGCGATCCGCCGCCATAGAGCACTGAAGAGGGCCCGCGAAGCACCTCGACACGTTCCAGGCCAAACGGTTGCAACTTCCATGTCGCGAAGGCGCTATTGAATAGCGGCAGGCCATCCAGAAACATCGCATCCTGCTGCGCACGGAAACCGCGCAGGAAAAACCAGTCGTTGCGCGTATCGGCGCCGAACTGCTCGCCTCCAACGCCGGGCGTATAGCGCAGGATCTGATCGAATGATTGAGGCTTCTGGTCACGAATCTGGTCTGCACCAATAACCGAAATGGACTGTGGTATCTCGCGAAGTGCCGTATTGGTCTTGGTCCCGCTAAGGGTTCGGTTGGCGACGTAGCCGTTTACTGGTCCTTGCGGATTTTCGATTCCGCTAGGCGCGTTGCTATCTGACGCCTGTGGAACTGCCGCCACGTTGCGATTCGTCTGTCTCGCCCTGTTCACCGCACGCGTGCGCGGCGCGCTGGTCGTCGCGCCCTGATTTCTTTCGGGGCTTCTTGCCCTGGGTGCGTCGACCGTGACAGGGGGCAGAGACGACTGCGCTGCGGCCTCACCTGCGACATCTGCCAACAATAAAACGGTGCCCGCGGTACCCAGAATCGATCGCAAAGCGAAACGTGATATCATTTTCTTGTTGTCCCCGTTCGGCACCAGGAGAAGTGCTTTTCAAAGGCATTAACCGATCGCGCTCCTCAGGAGCTTTAGAAGGGCTCGAAATCGAGAAAAGATCCGGCGATGTGTTGCACGGCGGCATCAAATGGTACCGCGCGCGCCCTCCGAGACCTGACGGATTATCCATCTTGCAAGCCTGCGTCGGACATCGTGACGACATTGCGCAGCGAGCCACGGCTCTAATCGTCCGCGATCGGTGGAGGGGAAACCGAGATCTCGCCCTTCCTGTCTGCGCCAACCTCACATCGCAACGTTGCCGGATCTGTCTGAGAGGCGGCATAAACGACGTCGACAGGAGAGCGGATTCTCACTGGGTAGCGGCAAGCAAGTCAACTTCTTGCCACGAGGAGTTCCTACCAGAGTGCGCTCGGCATCTGAGCCGGCGCAGCGAACATTACCACGGATGGGGCAGATTCCGGTGGATCGCCGGAAATGTTGCTTGGCGTTTCTAGACCTCTTCTAATCTGAAGCTCTTCTAAATTGCATCCCGGCGCGCTGCCCTTGCGAGCGACCGAAGTGAACCGCATACTTGCGGCATGACCACTTCGAACCAGCGTTGATGCCGCACATCTGCCATTTGGCCAATCATTACTATGGTGCGTCCTGCTTCATAGGTTTGCCGCTATTGCGGTCTCGGCAATGCGCGTACCGTTCTCGGTACCTTGAAGTACAATTGGAACTAGGACGTTGACGCCGGCAACGAAGTCACTTCGGCGATGGGGCTTCGTCCATAAGTGGACGAGCCTGATCTGTACGCTCTTCATGCTGCTGTTGTGCATCACGGGCCTGCCGCTGATCTTTCATCACGAGATCGACGACCTCCTGCACAGCGAGGTGAAGCCTGCTGCCGTTCCCCCCGGTACGCCCAACGCCGACCTCGACAATCTGCTCGCCAATGCCCTGGCGAACTCCTCCCTGAAAGTACCGCACTTCCTGATCTGGGACCGCGACGATCCGAGCGTGATGTTCGTCAGCGTCGGCGAGTCCATCACGTCCGACCCCACGAACAACCGCTTTGTCCGGATGGACGCGCATACCGGCGCCTATCTCGATTCGCCCGATGTCACCGGGCGCTTCACCTACATCATGCTCAAGCTGCACGTCGACATGTTTGCCGGCCTGCCGGGCAAGCTGTTCCTTGGGTTGATGGGGATCCTGTTCTGTGTCGCCATCATATCCGGCATCGTCGTCTATGCGCCGTCGATGCGGAAATTGGATTTCGGCGCCTACCGCGGCCACCGCCCGCGCATCGTGCGCTGGCTCGACATCCACAATCTGGCAGGCATACTGCTGGTCATGTGGACGCTCGTGGTCGGCTTCACCGGCGTGATCAATACCTGGGCCGATCTCGTTCTGAAGGCGTGGCAGTACGGGCAGTTGGCCGAAATGACGGCGCAATACCGCGATCGTGCGCCACCCACGAAGCTGACCTCGGTTCAGGCTGCCGTGGACGTCGCCGCGCGCGCCGTTCCGGGCATGACGCTCAGCTTTGTCGCTTTTCCGGGAACGGTCTTCAGCAGCAAGAGCCACTACATCGTGTTCCTGAAAGGCGACACGCCTGTAACCTCGCGCCTGTTGAAGCCTGCCTTGATCGACGCTGAAACCGGCATGCTGACCGACAGCCGCGACATGCCCTGGTACGTCACGACCCTGTTCATTTCGCAGCCGCTGCATTTCGGCGATTACGGCGGCCTGCCGCTTCGGATCCTCTGGGCGGTGCTCGATGTGCTGACGATCATCGTGCTGGGTACGGGCGCCTATCTCTGGCTGCGCCGGCGCAAGGCCGGCGTCAGCGTCGATCGCGTCATCGCGCAAGGCTCCGCGGTCAAAGCTCCTCTCATGTCGTCTTGATGGATTGTCGTGAGAAACCATCGAACGCTTGGACAGATTTTCGTCGCGCCGATCGTCGTCGGCGTGTTGAGCATCATCGGCCTTCTTGCGGCGCTTATCGGCGATGGGTGGTGGGATGCCGTATCGTGGCTCACGCTGACGGTACCGGTTCTGTTGTATGTCCACTTCCTCGTGCGACGAAAGCGCGTTCGGCCCAGCTAGACTGAACCTTGGCGATGGTTGCCTAAGCAGCCCCGCCGCCCAGCGCGCGGCGGATCATGTCGGCCAGTTGAGACTTTCGATAGGGCTTGGTCAGCAGCAGCACGCCGGGGTCGAGGCGGCCCTGATGCACGATCGCGTTGTCGGTATAGCCGGACGTATATAGCACCTTGATGCCGGGCCGGAGCGTCGCGACCTGTTCGGCGAGTAGCCGTCCGGTCATGCCGCCGGGCATGATGACGTCGGTGAACAGCAGATCGAAAGGCTGGCCGTTTTCGATCATCTTCATCGCCGACGGGCCGTCGGCGGCGGCAAGCGTCCGGTAGCCGAGGCTCTGCAGTTGCGAGGTGACGAAGTTGCGTACCAGCGCGTCGTCTTCCACCACCAGGATGATCTCGTTGCCGTGCGCCAGCGGGGCGGTCGGGGCAGGGGCTATCTCGGCCTGGCCCTCGGCAGGCGGCAGATAGAGCTTGATCGTGGTGCCGTGGCCGACCTCGCTGTAGATCCGCACATGCCCGCCCGATTGCTTGACGAAGCCGTAGACCATGCTCAGCCCGAGGCCGGAGCCCTTGCCGACTTCCTTGGTGGTGAAGAACGGCTCGAACGCCTTGTCCTGCACTTCCGGGGACATGCCGGTGCCGGTGTCGCTGACGGCCAGCATCACATAGAGCCCGGGCTGCACGTCGGGATTGGCCTGCGCGTAGGCTTCGTCGAGCACGACGTTGCGCGTCTCCAGCAGCAGCTTGCCGCCGTTCGGCATCGCGTCGCGGGCGTTGATCGCCATGTTGAGCACGGAGTTCGCAAGCTGCGAGGCGTCGATATGGGCGGTTGCCACCTCCTGCTCGAGCATCGAGTTGACCTCGATCTGCTCGCCGAGAGTCGGACGAAGCAGCCTGGCGATGTCGAGCACGGTGCCGTTGATGTCGACATTGCGCGGGCGCAGCGGCTGGCGGCGGGCGAAGGCGAGCAGGTGCTGGATCAACTCGCTGCAGCGCTCGGCCGCCTGGTCGATCAGCTCGGCGGTCTTCTGCAGCGCCGGCTGATCCTTGAGGCTCGTGACCAGCGTTTCGGTGGTGCCTGTTATAACGGTCAGCATGTTGTTGAAGTCGTGCGCGACGCCGCCGGTGAGCTTGCCGATGGCGTCCAGCTTCTGCGACTGCAACAGCTTGTGTTCGGTTTCGCGCCACGCGGTGATGTCGTGATAGACCAGCGCCGCGCCGGCTATGTTGCCCGAGGTGTCGCGCAGCGAGCGGCCGCTGACCACGAGATGCATCGGTGCGCGGTCGTCGGCGGGACGGATGAAGAGTTCCTGTTCATCGAACGTCTCGCCGCGCAGCACCTGCGCCGAAGGCATCTCCTTCGGCTGCAGGCGCGTCACGCCGTCGGCATGGTAGGCGACGCTCAAACTGCCCAGTTGCCGGACGTTCATGCCGCGCTGGTAACGCAGCATCGTCTCGGCCGCCGGATTGGCGAGCAGGATGTCTCCGTCGGGATCGAGGACGAGCACGGCCTCTGCCATGCTGTGAAAGGTGCTCTGCAGCACTGCGGCCGAATGCCTGAGTTCTGCATGGGCGGCAACCAGATGCTCGGTGCGCTCGGCGACTGCCGCCTCCAGCGCCTCGTTGGTCGCTTTGGTCGCAGAGAGGGACTGCTGCAATTCGTGTCGCGAGCGGCGGCTGGATGCCACGAGTGCGGCGGCGAGGACCAGGATCAGTACGACTCCGGCGAGATCGATCGCCAGCAGGATGCGTCCGCTGGCCTCGGAATCGGCGCGTCTGGCCCTGAGCAGCCTGCGGGCTTCCATCACCGACTTGTCGAGATTGTCAGCAATCGCAGCGGTCGCCGCACGATCTTCCCGGCTGACGAGCGCGACAATGCCGGCGTCATCACCGGCATTGCGCAGCCTGATCAATTCGCTGTTGAAGGCGATCTGGCGCTCGACCAGCGTCCTGGTCTCTTCGATCAGCCGGCGCTCGCCGGGACTGTCGTGGACGGTGGCGATCAGGCGGTCCAGGGCGGGCATCAGCGCGCCGGTGGTATGCTGATATTCCGTGGCGAATTCCTGATCGCCCGTGATCGCGAAGGAGCGTGCCGTGCTTTCGGCCCGGTGCAGCAGCGGCCGCATGTCCGCAATCTTGCTGAGCACCGCGAGCGCATGGTCGACGGAGGCTGTATCCAGCCGTGATTTGATGTCCAGACCGATCGAGGCGGCGCCAATGGCGAGAAGGATTGCGAGGCCGATTCCGAGAATGATTCGCTGCGAAGGCATTGCGACGTGGTATTTCATTTCGAGAGGCGCGCGGAAGCTTCCGGACTGGTGATGCATTGATGGACGACGGTCAACAGCGCGTCCTGCGTGAACGGCTTGCGCAGGCAGCATGCCGCGCCGAGTTCGATGGTCATCCGCAGAAAATCCGGCGCACGCTCGGCGTTGGCGAAGGCGTAGCCCGACATCGCGACCACAGGCACGTCCGGCCGGCGCTCGTGGAACATCCTGATCGATTCGAAGCCGCGCATGTGCGGCATGAAGACGTCGATCAGCATCAGATCGAAGTCGGCGGCTTCGAGTGCGCGCATGCCTGCTTCACCACCGTCGGCAACGGTGACCTCGAACCCCTTGCGCGTCAGACAAACCTCGATGGTCTTGCAGACCAGCGGGTCGTCATCGACCACGAGAACGCGCGGCACGATGCTTCCTTCTTCTTAGGGTGGCGATAGGCGACTCGCACATCCCATGCGACGATTAAGTCGAAAAGCCGACAGAACGTCTGTATGATAAAGTGCATATGTGGATTGCGGCGCGGGATTCCGTTGCGCCTCTTTCAGAACAAGAACAAATGCACCCAAGGTTGCGGATTCAGGCCTGCCATGTCTCGACTCAATCACGCCGGACGCGGCCGGTTGTCGCCGCTCGGGCTCACCTTGCTTGCGATCACGTCGGTGGGATGGGGCCTCAACTTCCCGATCATGAAACATCTGCTGACGGAGTGGCCGCCACTGTCTTCGCGCGGCCTGTGCGGCATCGTCGGTGCTGTGGCGCTCGCCTTGTTCGCGTTCGCGCGGCACGAGAAGCTGAGCGTACCGCGGGCGATGTGGCTGCGGCTGCTGCTGGTCTCGATGCTGACGATCGGCGGCTGGGTCGCCTTCATGGGGCTCGCATTGTTGTGGCTCAACGCCAGTGAAGCTGCGGTGCTCGGGATTTCAATCCCGGTCTGGGTGGCGTTCCTGGCCTGGCCTATACTCGGCGAACGGCTGTCGCCGGTGCGCGGCGTCGCGCTGATGGTCGCCCTGGTCGGTATCGCCGTGCTGATCGGCGGTAACGGCTTCGAGGCCAGCATCGAGAAGCTGCCCGGCATCGCGTGCGCGCTCACAGGCGCGGTGTGCGTCGGGCTCGGCACGGTCTTGACCAAGCACTTCCCGCTGGCGATGCCGCCATTATCGCTGGCCGCCTGGCAGATCGGGCTTGGCTGCCTGCCGATCGCCATTGTCGGGCTCGCCGTCGAACAGCCGCAACTGGCGGCGCTGTCGGCGGTCGGCTGGGCCTCGCTGCTCTATATGACGCTGATTCAGTTCTGTCTCTGTTACGTGTGCTGGTTTGCGGCGCTGGAGCGGCTGCCGGCCGCAACCGCCTCGATCGGCACCTTGCTGGTGCCGGTCATCGGCGTACTCGCGGCGGCGGCGATGCTGAACGAACCGCTGGGCCTGCGCGAACTTGCCGCGCTGGTCTTCACGCTCGGCGGGGTTGCGGTGGCGCTGCGTTCGTAGGCCGCGAACGCAAAAGGGCGGCGCACCGCAATGCGCCGCCCTTGGATCTCACGAGATCATGCCGTTACGGGCAGGGGTGACGCTGTCCGTCATAGCCGAGATAGGTCCCCGACGCCGGGTCGTAGGACTTGAATCGCTGCATGCAATAGGCCACGGAATCGCCGCCAGCCGGCGCGGGCGACACGGCAACCACGCCGTCGTCATAATATTCGTCGTCGTAGTAATAGGGGCTGCTGCCGTAATAGCCGTAGCTGGACCCGATGCCGGCGCCAATTGCGACGCCCGGCCAGAACCCGCCGCCACGATAATGGTGACGGTGACCACCATGATAATGGCGTCCGCCTCCGTAGCCTCCGCCTGCTACAACTCCTCCGCCGCCGCCGGGCACAGGGCGGCCTACAATCGCCGGGCCGCCGCCGCCCGGTCTAAAGCCGCCGCCACCGCCGGCTGCAAAACCTCGGCCGCCACCGGGCACCATCGCGCCACCGCCGACGCTCGGGGCAGCTACGGCGCCGCCGCCACCACCTCTAAAACCGCCGCCGCCCCCCATGCTGGGAGCTGCTACAGCACCACCACCGCCGCCGCCACGGCCGCCCATGCTTGGGGCGGCTACAGCGCCACCGCCGCCGCCTCCCTTCATGCCGGGCACCTGGGCCGAGCTTTGGCTCGGCACAACCATCGGCAACACGAGTGCGAGCGCTGCGGCCGTACTCAAAACTTTCAGATTAATCATCATTGGCTCCATCTGCGGGATATAGGTCCCAACCCCCTGCACAGGGAGAGGTTCCGAGCCCACGCACCGATCGTGCGAGCCCGATACTGCCCGGAGGGAACTGTACGCGGGATGAACAGAATACGTTGGTTCCGCGACGGCCAGGCCGTCGAATCGGGACGTGTCCGCGCCTCGCTGGGCGGGATATCGGCCCCGCGTCTGGACAATCTGGCCCGCCGATGGCATCAGACAGCACACAGTTCTCGAACCGGCCGAGCCCTCATGAAGCAGTTTCTGCTCAAGTTTTTCACCTGGTGGAACGGCCAGACGTTCGGAACGCAATTGTGGACGTGGCGATTCGGCGAATTGGTCGGCCAGGACGAGCAGGGTAACCGCTACTATCGCACTATAGGCGGCAAGATCGACCCGACGCTGGGTTTTCAGCGGCGCTGGGTCGTCTATAACGGCTACGCCGAGGCGACACGGGTGCCGCCCTCCTGGCACGGCTGGCTGCATCACACCGTTGATGTCGCCCCGACCGAAGAGAGCTACACACCGCGCGAGTGGGAAAAGCCCCATGTGCCCAACATGACCGGCACGCCGGCGGCCTATCGTCCCTCCGGCTCGACGCTCGCGAGCGGCCGCCGCCCGAAAGCGACCGGCGACTACCAGCCCTGGACGCCGGGAAACTGAGATCGTCGTTATTGCTGCAAGGTGGGATGTGCCGGACTCGCGTCTGTGGTCGCCGACGATCGTGTCATCTTCCTGTGAATAACGGGATCAGCGGGGACAGTCGTGGCCGCGGCCTTGCCCCGTTCGCGTCGCTGCGGCTCAATGGGGACATCTTACGGAGATGGGAGACCATCGCGTCGGTGTCGGGCTCCAGTTCGCGACTGCCCCGACGAGCAGCGGCACCCGATCAGGATAGGGCTGGGAGATAGGCCCCCGGCAAAAGCGATCCTGAAATCGCCCGCCAATGTGGTGCTGTCGTAGGACAGGAAAGGCCGTCTGGGAAACCAGGCGGCCTTTTGCTTTTGTCGCGATAGTCTCATGTCCCGGACGCGGTGCAGCGTGCAACGCTGCTCCGCAGAGCCGGGACCGCTACGCGGGTGGGTCCCGGCTCTGCGTCGCATCACTTCGTGCCGCGCCGCGTCCGGGACGCGAAGCGGCTACGTTAAACGCGCGGCGGCGCGGTCGATCATTTCGCTGCGGCGCACCTGTGCTGCTGCCATCCTGTCTTTCATGATGGCCAGGACTTCCGGCGGCGCGGTATCGGGTGAACCGGAATCGAACGGCGGCGCCGGATTGTATTCGAGCCGGAGCTGGATCGCCTCGGCGGTCTTTCGGTCGTGCAGCAGCGACACCAGCGTCAGCGCAAAATCGATCCCTGCGGTGACGCCGCCGCCGGTGACGCGGTTGCGGTCGACACAGACCCGCGTCCTGGTCGGGACGGCGCCGAAGGCGCTCAGGAAATCCATCGCGGTCCAGTGCGTCGTCGCGCGGTAGCCTTTCAGCAGACCGGCCGCGCCCAGCACCAGCGATCCCGTGCAGACCGAGGTGATGTACTTCGCGCCGGGTGCCTGCTGGCGCAGGAAGGCCAGCATCTCCTCGTCGTTGATCATGTCGTCGGTGCCGAACCCGCCGGGCACGCAGATGACGTCGAGCTGCGGACAGTCGGCAAAGGTCGTGGTCGGCGTCAGCACCAGAACGCTATCGCTTGTGACCGGCTCGATCCGCTTCCAGATCAGATGCACCTTGGCGCCGGGCAGGCTGGAGAACACCTGCAGGGGACCTGTGAAGTCGAGCTGGGTTACCCGCGGGAACAGCACGAGACCGATTTGAAGCGGTGTAGACGTCTGAGACGGCGCGGACATCATGACCTCCGAAATTTGGTTTGCCGCAAAATGGGCTTGACGGAAGGCATCCTGCCATGGTCGCCTGCTGTCCGAAATGGCATATATCCCTCATTTCAGGACATCAAACAAAAACGGGCCTGCACATGATCGGCGTTCTCGTGTTTCCGGATTTCCAGTTGCTCGATGCCGCTGGCCCGATTTCTGTGTTCGAGATCGGAGCGCGTTTTGCCGTTGGCGCACCCGCGATCAGGGTTTTGGCGGTGACGCCGGGACCGGTGCGGTCATCGTCAGGCGTCGAGATTCTTGCGCGCGGCTTAAAGTCGTCGGGCGCGATCACCACGCTCATCATCGCGGGCGGCGAGGGCGTCCGGGAGGCGGCGGCGTGTGCGAAGACACTCAACTTCGTGCGCGCCATCGCCAGGCGCGGCGTCCGCATCGCCAGCGTCTGTTCGGGTGCCTATATCCTCGCGGAAGCCGGCCTGCTCGACGGCCGCCGCGCCACCACGCACTGGCAGCGCACGCGGCATTTTCTGAAAACCTATCCGCAGGTGAAGCTCGAGCCCGACCGCATCTTCGTGCGCGATGGCGACGTCTGGACCTCGGCCGGGATATCGGCCGGCATCGACCTGTCGCTGGCGATGATCGCGGAAGACTATGGCGACGAGATCGCGCAGCAGACCGCCCGGCAACTCGTGCTCTATCATCGGCGCAGCGGCGGCCAGTCGCAATTCTCCTCGCTTTTGGAATTGAAGGCGCCGAACGGCCGGTTCGGACCGCTGCTGGCGTGGGCGCGCGAGCATCTCGATGCGCCGCTCACGGTGGAGGATCTCGCCGAGCAGGCCGGCATGAGTTCGCGGCATTTCACCCGGGCCTTCATGGCCGAGACCGGCACCACGCCGTCAAAGGCGGTGGAGCGATTGCGCATCGAGGTGGCGCGGCAGCGCGTGCAGTCTTCCAGCGAGGCGATCGAGCGGGTCGCCCAAACCACCGGTTTTCGCGATCCGGAGCGGATGCGCCGCGCCTTCATCCGCGCCTTCGGCCAGCCGCCGCAATCGCTGCGCAGGGCTGCACGCTCGGCTTGAGCCCGGCAATCGGGTTCCGGAATTAACCCGCAGCGCGGACATCAAGCTTAACAGGCAAGCTTAACGCGCGAGTCCGGTTGTGCGGTCGCTCAAGGCTGATCAAAGTCCGCCCCAGCGGACAACCTTAAGCGAGAAAGCGACAGTCATGGTGCAGTCAACGATCGGTCAGGTGCTGACGAATATCGAGCGTGAAATCCAGGCCGAGTTTCACAACAGCCACCAGCCGCGGCAGCCCGGTCCCATCGATTTCGTGACGCCGATGACGGCTGCGCCCGGGATGGCGATGCCTGATTACGTCGAGCATCGCGACGGAGCCACGGAGATCGGGAGGCTGTCTGCCGAAGCTGTCGTCCGTGAATATGAGGCTGCGGCAAAGGACATCGAAGCGCTGGGCGCGGAGCTGGTCGAGCGCGTCAAGCAATGCGAGGCGATGAGCCGCGATGTGCTTCGCGTGACGGACGAGCTAAAGGAAACCGCCAACCGCTATCGCGAAGAGGCCAAGCGCGTCTTCATCGAGATCGAAAGCTGCTCGAAGATGACGTCAGAGGTCAGCAAGATCTGCGGCGAGCTGCGCGACAGGATTGCTCCTCCGGTTGCGGCAGACAAGTCGAAGACGAAGAAAGTCCGAACCGCGGTCTAGACTAGTCTAGCAGCGTCAGGTACCGACGCCTTCACAGCTCGCGTGCTGAGGAGCTGATAAACCTCCAGGCGCTCGTGCTTGCCCTTGACGACATGCGATCCGCGGCTGACGAGGTCGAAGCCGTGGGGCAGGGCGTCGAAAACCGTCCGGCTCACCAGCGTGATCGACTCGGCGTCAGGATCGACCGACTTGCCAAGGCTCTCCAGGCGCTGGGTCGCGTTCACGGCGTCGCCGACGATCGTGTAGTTGATCCGGTTGGGGGCGCCGATGTCGCCCACCACCACCGTTCCCATATGAATGCCGATCCGAATACGAACAGGCTCGAGCCCCGAAGCGGTCCGTCGCTGATTTTCGGCTGCAATCTCGAGCTGAATGGCGACCGCCGCGCGGCAAGCCGACGCCGCTGGGTTCTCTACCCGCCCCGGGGCGCCCCAAAAGGCCATGACGGCATCTCCGATAAATTTGTCGATGGTGCCGCCTTCCTGTTCGACGCAGGCCGCCACGAGGGCGAGGTGGTGATTGATGTATTCGGCGACCTCGCGCGCGCTGAGCTTCTCGCATGCCGAGGTGAAACCGACGATGTCGGTAAACATGATGGCGAGCGTGCGTTCCTCGGTGCCCGCGCCGACCCGGCCCTCCTTGACGAGCCGCGTTACCAGCGTGCGCGGAACGTAGCGGCCGAAGGCGCGCAGGCCGTCGAGCATCGCGTTGAACGAATGCGCCAGGTCGTTGATTTCGCGAAAGCGGCTGTGCTCCAGGGGAGCCACCTTGTCGAAATCCAGCGTGCCGATGGCGGCAGCGCCTTTCGCCGCCCGGCGGATCGGGCCTGAAATCGTCCTGGCCATCAGTGCGGCCGCAACCAGGGATGCCCCGAGCATGGCAAGCGCAATGATCGAGGCCCAGTAGAACAGCCGAAGCGGCGCGTCGACCGCCCGCCCGAGAACGTAGGCGCCGATCGTGATCGGCAGATCGCCGTAGCCGGGAATGTCCCGGGTAAAGAGGAAATACAACTCGCCATCGACCGCCTGCTGACGGGCAGCCGCTCCCGGTGGCGGCGTTATGCCGGCCTTGTCGAGCGGCAGTGCGCTCGCATAGTTTTCGATGACCCGATCCCCGAACGTCCGGAGCAGGTGCAGGGGAGCAGCTTCCGACACCGGTCGGGATCCACCGAGCAGCGCCGGATGTGCGAGAACGCGGTCCTGTCCGTACAGCATGAAGGCAAGGGATCGCGGCGGCTCGCTCAATTCCTTCACAAGGATCGAAAGAGCCTGGGTTGAGACGGCCAGGGCTACGAACCCAAGATACTGGTCTCCTTTTCGAATCGGCATGCGATAGTTGAGTGAAGTCGTCCGTGCCCTCTCGCGATAGACCGGCGGTCCCCAATGGGGATCTTTGCGAAGCCGGATCTCATCGGCAATCTCGGCAAGCTGGCGATCTCCCGTGAGGTCGAAATGGTCCAGCTGAAGTGTCGAGTTGGATGCGCCGCGCACGACCCGCAATGCCTTGCCGCTGGGATCGGCGAGGATCAGTCCTCCGATCTGGGGCGCTGCGGCCATGCTGCCGCTGATGAAGTCATCGAGCGCAGGGTCGGAAAATTTGTAGCGACCGTCGCGGATCGCATCAGCAATGAATGTGGCCTGATCGACGGCCGCATCGAGGTGCCGCCGTAGTGCCATCTCCTGTAGCGAGAGACCTCGCGCGATGAGGCGGGTGGCGAACTCCTGCACGATGGCGCGGCCGGTGACCCAGTTTACCGCTACAATCAAGCCGGCCGACAGCAGCACCAGCAGCCCTATGCTCAGCATCAGCGTCGGCATCAGCGCCAAATTGCCCGGTTTCGCGGGCGCGGAAACGATGCGTTTGGGTGTGGGGGCTGTCATCGGCTTCGTCACAGCATTCGATCGCTTTCCTCTCGTGCGTGCACGCCATCACAAACCGTCTGACCATGCCGATCACGGCATGCGCGGCAAAGCGACATCCCCAACTCAGCACGAACGGCATCGGTATCATTTTTGCCCGGGTGCCGGCAGTCGGCTTGACGCAGATCAAATGGCTAGGCGCGGAAGAAGATCACGGTGACCAGCGCGAACACCGGCAGCAACACGCATCCGGACCAGAGCATGTAGCCAAAGAAACTCGGCATCTTGACGCCCTGCTGCCGCGCGATGGCATAGACCATGAAGTTCGGCGCGTTGCCGATGTAGCTGTTCGCTCCCATGAATACTGCGCCCGCCGAGATCGCCGCGAGCGTCAATGCGCCCTCCCGCATCAGTACCTCGGCGCGTCCGCCCGCCAGTTCGAAGAAGACGAGATATGTGGGGGCATTGTCCAGGAAGGATGAGAGCGCGCCTGTCAGCCAGAAATAGGCCGCATTGTTGGCGCTGCCATCCGCGTTCGTCACCATGGCCACCAGCGGTGCGAAGGCGCCGGCACTGCCGGCGCGCAGCATCGACAGCACCGGAATGATCGTGACAAAGATGCCGGCAAACAGCGCGGCAACTTCGATGATCGGCGACCACGAAAATCCGTTCGCGAGATGACTTCGCCTCGGCGTGGTAAAAAAGGACACCAGTGTCACCACGACCATGACGGCGTCGCGAAGCAGGTTCTGGACGGCAACTTCGGTCCCTAGAACGGTGAACGTACCAAGCTGCAACTTGGCGCTGAGCAGGATGGCGATGATGATCACGCCGCCCAGCAGCATGTTGAGTCCGCCGGTTACGCGGATGGGCCGGTCCGGTGTGGGATCCGCCCGCGTGTGTCCCTCGCGCCGGTAGACGATCGTGTCCAGCACGAAGAAGGCCGTCAGCACGATACCGGCCGTGAACAGCGTCTCGGGAAATAGATGCTGCGTCGTCCAGAAAAAATCCACGCCCTTGAGGAAGCCGAGGAACAAGGGCGGGTCGCCGAGCGGTGTGAGCGAGCCGCCGATATTGGAGACCAGGAAGATGAAGAACACGACGACATGCACATTGTGCTTTCGATCGTCATTGGCGCGAAGCACGGGGCGTATCATGACCATCGATGCGCCGGTGGTCCCGATCAGGCTGGCAAGAATGGTGCCGATGCCGAGCAGGACCGTATTTGTAATCGGAGCACCGTGAAGATTGCCGGAAACCACTATGCCGCTTGCTACCGTGAACAGCGCCAGCAGAAGCAGGATGAAGGGGATGTATTCCAGCAGGGCAGTGTGAACGAGCGCATGTACCGTAGCCGTCAGTCCGACCAGCAGCGCGGCTGGTATCGTCACGAGCGCCGCCCAGACGAACGCGATCTTGCCGTGGTGATGTTCCCAGAAGTGGGGCGCAAAGAGCGGGAACAATGCGATCGAAAGCAGGATGCCGACGAACGGCAGTCCCCACGCCAGGCCAAGCGTTGCCCCGTCTATTTCGGCGGCCCAAGCTTCCGATGGAAGCGTCGTGGCTAGCGCGAGCGCTGCCAGGACGCTGAGAGCACGGCATTTGCGGTTGTGGCGGGACAGCTGAGGCACGGGCGCCTGAGATTCGATCAAGGGATTTCCTCAACGAGGAGTTCGTTGCTGGGACAATGCAAGCCGCACGCGGTTATTTCAACGCCTTCATCCAGCCGGCGATCTCGCTGACGGCGACGTTGGCCTGTTGCAGCAGCTTGCCCATGGTGAAGAAGCCGTGGAACTGGCCGGGAAAGTGCCGGTACGTCATCGGCACGCCGGCTTCCTTCAGCCGCGCGGCGTATTCGGCGCCCTCGTCGCGGAGGGGGTCGGCGCCGGCGGTGAGCACATAGGCCGGCGGCAGACCGGCGAGCGTTTCGGCGCGCGCGGGCGAAGCCTTCCAGTGGTCGATGTCGGCCGTGCCGTTGAGGTAGTGGTTGCAGAACCACTTGATCACGGAATGGGTGAGGAGAATGCTGGTCTCGGGCTCGCTGTGCGAGGGATGCTTCATCGCAAAATCGGTCGCGGGATAGACCAGCACCTGGCCGGCGAGTTTTGGGCCGTCGCCGTCGCGCGCGGCGAGGGCCACCACGGCGGCGAGGTTGCCGCCGGCACTGTCGCCGCCGACCAGCAGATGCGCGGCGTCGATGCCGAGTTTTTTGGCGTTGGCGGCAACCCATTTGGTGGCAGTGATGGCGTCGTCGACAGCGGCGGGGAATTTGTGTTCCGGCGCGAGGCGGTAATCGACCGAGATCACGATCAACTCGCCCTCATGGGCCAGCTTCTGGCAGACCACTTCATGGGTATCGAGATCGCCGATCACCCAGCCGCCGCCGTGAAAGAACACCAGGCACGGCGCGAGGCCGCTGTTCTTGCGCAGCGTCTTCGGCGTGTAGATGCGCGCCGGGATCGCGCCGTGAGGCGCTGGGATCGACAGCGGCTTGTTCGATTCAAGCTCGGGCGGTTCAGGGTTAACGACGGGGCGAGCGTTCCGATAATATTCGCGCGCTTCCGGCGCCGTCAGCGTCTCATAGGCGGGCCGGCCCGCATCCTGGAAAGCCTGGTAGATGGCAGCGGCATCGGGATCGAGAGTTACGGGCATCGGCGGAGAACCTTTTGCTTTGGGTTGTCATTCCGGGGCGCGTAGCGAACCCGGAACCTCGAGATTCCGGGTTCGGTCCTGTCGGACCGCCCCGGAATGACGGTGAGCTACTAGGCGGCCGTGCGGCCGCCGTCGACAGTATACGCGGAGCCCGAGACGTAGCTCGCCTCGTCGGAGGCCAGGAACGCCACGATGGAGGCGACTTCGGATGCCTGTCCGAGCCGGCGCGCCGGAATCCGGTCGACGATCTTGTCGTTCGGCGGCGGCTCGTTGCCGGGACTGCGGCCCTGCAGGATCGTGCTCAGCATCCGGCTGTCGATCAGGCCGGGGCAGACGCAATTGACCCGCACGCCGGTGCCGGTGCATTCCCAGGCCGCACTCTTGGTGAGCCCGATCACCGCGTGCTTGCTGGCGCTGTAGACGGCGATCATCGGCGAGCCCATCAGGCCCGCGATCGAGGCGGTGTTGATGATGCTGCCCTTGTTTTGTTTGAGCATCACCGGCAGGACGTGCTTCATGCCGAGAAAGACGCCGACCACGTTGACGTCGAGCACGCGCCGAAAGCTCTCCAGCGAATATTGCGGGATCGGCTTGATGTCGCCCTCGATGCCGGCGTTGTTGTAGAAGGCGTCGATGGTGCCGAACCTGTCGACGGTGGCGCGGACGTATTCGGCGACCTCCTCCTCCTGCGTGACATCGGCCGCGACCGCGAGTGCCTGCGCCGAGGCCGGCAGATCCCCGATGGCGGCGGCGAGATCCTGTTCCCGGCGGTCGACCGCCACGATGCGCGCACCGCGCTCGGCCAGCAGGCGGATGGTCGCGGTTCCGATGACGCCGGCAGCGCCGGTCACGACGGCGACCCGGCCATCGAGACGAATTCGATCGGGCATAGCTGGGTTTTCCTCTCGCTGCTCCGGTTTATCCCGGATTTTGGTGAGTTCGCGCCAACGGACGCGCCAACGGCCGCGACTATTTCATTTGTCGGCGGAACTGACCAGTAGGGCCGGGAAACGGCGGCAGAGCCTCCGGGGAGGGCCCCGCCCTTTCCCCGCCGTATTCGGCGTGTTAACCGGATGGGACGCGAGCGGCGGATAAGTCATTACTATGTCGCGAGCCCGATTCGCCTGTAAAGCCGCGAGATGTTTCGAACCATTGCCCTGACCGGTATTGCGGCCCTGGTGGCCGCCACCACAATCTCGCTTGCGCCGCCGGCGCACGCGCAGATCGGCAATATATTTTCCGATCCTCCGCTGCGGCCGCCGGGCACCATCCCCCGCGGCGGTCAGCAACAGCGCGAGCAGCAATTTCCCGACGACGACGAGGAAGTGCCGGAACTGCCGCGCGGCCGGCTGCTGCCGACTCCGAATCGGCTCCCGCCGGGGCAGGGCGTACCGCCGCCCGGAAGCTTCCAGTCGCAACCGTTGCCGCCTCCGCCCGGAACCGCGCCGCAGGGCCAGCCGGGCGTTGCGGTTCAGCCGCCGCAGCCCGGCCAGCCGGGTGTTGCCAACGCGCCGCCGGGCAATGCGGTGCCGGGATTGCCGCCGGGCCAGCGTCAGCCCAAGGGCGTGCCGCAAACGCCGGCCACCCTGCAGCCGGGCGACGAGGTCGTGTCCGAGCCGCCGGCGACCAAGATCACCAACAAGAAGGCAAGCTTCTCCGGCCTCGACAAGATCACCGGACGCATCATCAATTTCGACGAGGATATCGGCGAGACGGTGCAGTTCGGCGCGCTGCGGGTGAGAACCAGTGCCTGTTATACGCGGCCGTCCACCGAGGCTGCCAACACCGACGCCTTCGTCGAGGTCGACGAGATCACGCTGCAGGGTGAGGTGAAGCGCATATTCTCGGGCTGGATGTTTGCCGCAAGTCCCGGCCTGCACGGCGTCGAGCACCCGGTCTACGACATCTGGCTGACCGACTGCAAAGGCCCCGACCAGACCATCGTCAGCGCGGCGCCCGAACCGCCGAAGGTAGCCCCGCCGCCGGCACAGAAGCGTGCGCCGCCGCCGAGGCAGGCTGCTCCGCGTCCGCCGGGACAGCCGCCGCAGCCGCAATTCCAGCAGCAGCAGCCTCCGCCGCCACCACCGCAGCAGCAACGGCCCGGCGGGTTGTTTGGCGGGTTGTTCGGGAATTAAGCGCGCGCCGCGACGATCGCGAGCGCTTCCGCGCCGCTGACCGGCTGGCCGGCTGACAATTTCAGGAAATCTCCGGGCTCGCCCGCGATCGCCTTGTCGAGCATGGTGCGATAGCGGCGCCGGGAGATTTCGGCGGCGCCGAAGCTGCGCAGATGCTCGGTCACGTACTGGGTGTCGAGCAGTTCGAAGCCGCCCGCGATCAGCCGCGCCACCAGATGCACCAGCGCCACCTTCGAAGCGTCGCGGGCGCGGTGGAACATGCTCTCGCCGAAGAACGCGCGGCCGAGGCTGACGCCGTAGAGGCCGCCGACGAGGTCGCCGTCCTGCCAGACTTCGACGCTGTGGCAATGCCCGCGCTCGAACAGCCCGACATAGAGATCCCGGATGCGCTTGTTGATCCAGGTGTCGTCGCGGCCCGGCTGCGGCGCCGCGCAGCCGGCGATGACCGCCTTGAAGGCGGTATCGACGGTGACGCTGAAGGCGTCGGAGCGCACGGTGCGGGCGAGCCGCGAGGCGATGCGAAAGCCGTCGAGCGGGATTACCCCGCGCATCTCGGGCTCGACCCAGAACAGCGTCGGGTCGTCGGCGCTTTCGGCCATCGGGAAGATGCCGCAGGCATAAGCCCGCAGCAGCACTTCGGGCGTGATTTCGGCACTGGCGGAGTCGCGCGATGTCATCCGCGGGATCATAGCAGGATGGCGAGGGGCTCTGGAAGTTTCGCCTGACCGGCGGCTAGCCCGTCGCAGCGCGGGCCGATTTCGACGCTGCCGCCGGGACGCGACGGAAACGCAGCAGGATCCGGGTTCCGCTATGGGCCGGGTCGCGCTCGACACTGGCGTCCAGCTTGGCCGCCATCGCGCTCACGATGCGTTGTCCCATGCCGGTGGAGCGCGGGTCGGTCTTGACGTTGAGACCGACGCCATCATCGGCGATCGAGACCAGGATGTCGTCGCCCTCGGATTTGAGATCGATATGGATGGGACCCGCGCCATCGGGATAGGCGTACTTCACGGCGTTCATCACCAGTTCGTTGATGATGATGCCGATCGCCACGGCGCGGTCCGGGTCGATCTCGATCGGCTCGGCCTTGAGCGTCAGCCGCGACATCCTGTTGCCCTCGGCCGAACGCCTGAGATCTTCCAGCAGCGCTTCGAGATACTGGTTCAGCAACACGCTCTTGAGGTCGTGCGAGGTGTAGAGCCGGCGATGCACCTGCGCTACCGCGGCGACGCGGCCCATCGCGTTGGTCAGCGCCGCCTTGACGTCGTCCTGCGCCGCCGAACTGGCCTGCAGATGCAGCAGCGAGGCGATGATCTGCAGCGAGTTGCCGACGCGGTGGTTGACTTCCCGCAGCAGCACCTCGCGCTCGGCCGCGAGGGCCGCATAGCGGTCGCGCGAGGCGTGCACCTCGGCTTCGGCCTCGTCGCGCGCACGCTGAAGCTCGGCCTGCCGCAGCGCGCCGTTGACGGCGACCTGCAGCAGCGGAATGAAATCGCCCTGCGTGTCCTTGACCAGATAGTCGGCGGCGCCGGCCTTCAACGCGGTGACGGCGATCGCCGAATCCTGCGAGGCCGTGACGAACACCACCGGCGGCGCGTTCGGGATCGCCATGATCCGCTCCAGCGTCTCCAGCCCGTCGAGCCCCGGCATGTACTGGTCGAGCGCCACGACATCGATGCCGCCCTGCGCCAGCCGCTCCAGTCCCTGGTCGCCGCCCGCCGCGTGGATGACCTTGAAGCCGGCCCGCGTCAGGCCACGGTCGACCAGCCGGGCCAGCGCCTCGTCGTCGTCGATATACAGGAGGGTCGGCGTCGCTGTTGTCATGTGGCGGCTGGAGGTACCTGAATGACGGAAAAGAACAGGCCGAGCTGGCGAATGGCGTTGGCGAAGCTTTCGTAGTTCACCGGCTTGGTGATGTAGACGTTGCAACCGAGTTCGTAGCAGCGCTTGATCTCGTGGGAATCGTCCGTCGTGGTCAGCACCACCACCGGCGTCGTCTTCAGATACCCGTTTTCCTTTACCCGCTTCAGAATGTCGATGCCGGACGCATCGGGCAAGTTGAGGTCGAGCAGGATGAGGAGCGCGTTGCCCTTGTGAACGAGGCCCGTTCCATCCTTGCCAAACAGGTAGTCCAGGGCTGCTGTACCGTTGGTGAACGGTATTATCTCATTATTGACACCGGATCGACGGATATTCCGTTCAATCAGGCGTGCATGGCCCTCATCGTCCTCGATCATGATGATGGTGACTGGATTGCTCATTTCCGTGTGTTCCGGTTACTGGATGGCCAATCGATGGGCAGCGTGATCGTGAACGTGCTGCCTTTGTGGAGTTCCGAAGCGACCGACATGGTCCCTCCAAGCCGCCGCACCAGGGCGCGGACGTGGGCAAGCCCGATGCCTTGCCCCGGTCTGTCCTGGGTCCCGGCGCGGCGAAACAGATCGAAGATCCGCTGATGGTCTTTGGGGTCAATGCCGCGGCCATTGTCGGAAATCTCGAAGATCGCAAAGCCGAGCTTGGTCCGTCCGCGCACCAAAATCTCACCGGGAACACCGGTTTTGAGATATTTGAGCGCGTTGTCAATCAGGTTTCCGAAAATCTGCTCCAGCGCCAGGCGGTCGCTGACGATGTTTGGCAGCGGAGCGATCTGGATCCGGGCCTCCGCCTCGGAAACCTGATGTGCCATGGTTGTGACGACGGCCTCGATCAGTTCCTTGGTGTCGATCGGCACCGGGTCGAACTCGCGCCGGCCTTCGCGCGTGAGGTTGAGGATCGCCGATATCAGGCGGTCCATCTTGGCGATCGACGACTTGATGAAACCTAACGCTTCGGTGAAGTCTTCCGAAAGCTGCTTGTCGGCCCCTTCGAGCACGGGCTCGGCGGTATCGGTCGCGTTTTCCGGGGCCTGGGGAGCGGTCGATTGCGTCCGGGCAAGCGTTGCGATCCGCCGGAAAATGTCGCCGCGCAGTTCCTCCAGTTCGCTGGTGAAGCCCATGATGTTCACCAGCGGCGAGCGCAGGTCGTGGCTGACGATATAGGCGAAGCGCTGGATCTCGTCATTGGCTTCGCGCAGGTCGGCGGTGCGTTCGTCGACCGTGGTCTCGAGGTTGAGATTGCTGTCGCGCAACTGCTCTTCGGCGTGGTCGCGGGCGCGCGAGGAACGCCTCACCAAGAAGATGGAGATGCCGGCAAGCGCAATAACGAGGGTTGAGCCGGCGATCGTCACGGCGGAGGCGAGAACCTGCGTGCGGTCGGCATCCGCGGTCCGCATGGCGAACAGGCGGCCTTCCTCGGTGCGGATGGTCCGGCTGGTTTCGACGATGGTTTGCACGGCGTCGGTCGAGGTACCGTTGCGCAACGCGGTAATGCTGGCGGCGACGTCGTTGTTCTTGACGCGGTCAACGCCGCGCGCGAATTCACGCAGGCGCTGTTCGATTGCCTTGCGCAGCCTGGTGTAGTTCTCGACCTGGACCGGATTGTCCGCGGTGAGGGCGGCCAGCTTGTCGGCGGCGGGCAATACGTTGTCCGCGGCGGTCTGATACTCGGTCAGGAACTGCGGCGCGGATGTCAGCAGATAGGCGCGGGTGGCGCTTTCGGCACGGCGAATTTCCAGCAGGAGATTCGAGAGCTGGCTTTCGACCTCGACGGTATGCACAACCAGACGGCTATGATCGCGAGCCTTGTCGACCAGCAGAACCGCGCCGACGCTGACAATCACCAGCGCCAGAAATCCCGCCGACAACAGCAGGATTTGCCACAGAGCGCGCCGCTTCCGCGCTTCAGATGTCACGATGGTCTCGCCAGATTTAGCAACCGAAATTCAAGCCCCAAGACTGCCCTAACTCCGGGTAACGTTCACCGGGGCACCGGGTTCCCACGCGCGGAGATTATTTGGCTGGCTCGGCGGGCGGGCCGGCGAGGTACTGTTCCAGCCAGTGAATATGGTAGTCGCCGTCGATGATGGCGGGCTCCCGGACCAGCGCCCGGAACAGCGGCAAGGTGGTTTCGATGCCGTCGACCACCATCTCGTCGAGCGCCCGGCGCAAGCGCATCAGGCATTCGGCGCGGGTCTTGCCGTGGACGATCAGCTTGCCGACCAGGGAATCATAATAGGGCGGGATGACGTAGCCCTGATAGACCGCCGAATCGATCCGTACGCCCAATCCGCCCGGCGGATGGAATTGGGTAATCTTGCCGGGCGACGGGCGGAAGGTCTGCGGGTTTTCGGCGTTGACGCGGCACTCGATGGCGTGGCCGATGATGGCGACCTCATCCTGCGTCGCGGGCAGGTCGCCGCCGGCGGCGATCCTTATCTGCTCCAGCACGAGATCGATGTCGGTGATGCTTTCGGTGACGGGATGTTCGACCTGGATGCGGGTGTTCATTTCGATGAAATAGAACTCGCCGTCCTCGTAGAGGAATTCGATGGTGCCGACGCCGAGATACTTCATCTCCCGCATCGCCTTGGCGCAGGTTTCGCCGATCCTGGCGCGCGCCGCGGCGGAAAGCACCGGCGAGGGGCCTTCTTCCCAGACCTTCTGGTGCCGTCGCTGCAGCGAGCAGTCGCGTTCGCCGAGATGGATCGCGCCGCCGCGGCCGTCGCCCAGGATCTGGATTTCGATGTGCCGCGGCTTCTGCAGGTATTTCTCCAGATAGACCGAGGCATCCCCAAATGCGGACTTGGCCTCGTTGCCGGCCGTCGTCAGCGCCATCATCAGATCGTCGGCGGTTTGCGCCACCTTCATGCCGCGCCCGCCGCCGCCGGCGGCGGCCTTGACCAGCACGGGAAAGCCGATCCCCATCGCGATCGCCATCGCGTCGTCGTCGGAAGTCACCGCGCCGTCGGAACCGGGAACGACGGGGATCCCGAGCCGCATGGCGGTCTTCTTGGCCTCGATCTTGTCGCCCATCAGGCGGATGTGTTCGGCCTTCGGACCGATGAAATGCAGGTTATGCTCGGCGAGAATTTCGGCGAAGCGGGCGTTCTCGGAAAGGAAGCCGTAGCCGGGATGCACGGCGTCGGCGCCGGTGATCTCGCAGGCGGCGAGCAGGGCGGGAACGTTGAGGTAGGAATCCTTGGATGGCGGCGGCCCGATGCATACGCTTTCGTCGGCGAGGCGCACATGCATGGCGTCGGCGTCGGCGGTGGAATGCACCGCGACGGTGGAAATGCCGAGTTCCTTGCACGCGCGCAGCACGCGCAGGGCAATCTCGCCGCGATTGGCTATGAGGATCTTGTCGAACATGCGGCCTCGAGAGGCGAGTAGCGAATGGCGAACAGCGAATGGATCATTCTATTCGCTATTCGCCGCTCGCCATTCGCTATTCAATGATTACGAGCGGCTCGCCGAATTCGACCGGCTGGCCGTCCTCGATGAGAATTTGCGTCACCGTGCCCGCGCGCGGCGACGGGATCTGGTTCATCGTCTTCATCGCTTCGATGATCAGAAGCGTCTGTCCGGCCGACACCTTGGAGCCGACGTCGATGAAAGGCTTGGCGCCGGGCTCGGGCGCCCAATAGGCCGTGCCGACCATCGGCGAGGGGACGACGCCGGGGTGCTTGGCGAGATCGGCTGCCGCGGCTGGCGCAGCCGGGGCGACCGCCGAAGCCGGGTAGGCCGGCTGGAAGTTCGCCGGCATCGCGGCTGACACACTGATGTTGCGGGCGACGCGTACACGAAGACCTGCGCGCTCGATCTCGATCTCGGTCAGACTGGTCTCGTCGAGCAACAACGCGAGCTCGCGAATGAGCGCGCTGTCGTCGCTCTTGAAATTTGCGGCTGATTTTTCCGCTGACTTGTTGTCGGGCTGGCGGGCCATGCTCTTATCCGGAATTCCTGGGGTGGGCGACGGCGGAGCGTCAGATTTGTTGGTCAGTTCGCGGCCTTGGCACCGAGCTTGGCGGCAAGGCCATTGATCGCGAGCCGATAGCCGTCGACGCCGAAGCCGCAAAGCGATGCAAAGGCGGCCATGGCGGTGAAGGAGTGGTGACGGAAACTCTCGCGGGCGTGGATGTTGCTGATGTGTACTTCAACGGTCGGTATCTTCACCGCCATCAGTGCGTCGTGCAGCGCGATCGAGGTGTGCGAGTAGCCGCCGGCGTTGATGATGATGCCGGCCGCCTTTTTGGCATGGGCCTCGTGGATGAAATCGATCAGCTCGCCTTCGCGGTTGGACTGGCGGCAATCGGCCTTCATGCCGAATTGCGCGGCGGTTTCCGCGCACAGCTTCTCGACATCGGCAAGCGTCGCGTGGCCGTACTTCTCCGGTTCCCGCGTCCCCAGCATGTTGAGGTTGGGACCGTTGAGCACATAGATCGTCGCGGCAGGGGCTTGGGCCATCCAGAATCCAGCAAAAAGGGGCGGGCAGGTCGCGGGGTTATAGGTAACAACGCGGCCAAGGGGAAGCCTTGCGACCCGCCCGAGGATTGCCCAAATGCCTCATCCGGTTCGTAAAAAACCGTATGGAACCTACGGAAATCACTCGTTAACCAATTATTCGAGGATACCGGGGGTCGCCACGCAAAAGGGGGTGGGCATCTCTGCCCACCCCCAGAATTGCATCGCTTGAGTCTGTTCTCACCGCGGGTGTTAGCCCTCGATGATGTAGACGATCTCATGCGTCTGCGGACGCACGATGACGTAACGGCCCTTCACCAGGATCACCTCATATCCGCGCCACTCCGGATAGATTTCCACGATCCGGGGCGGAAGCGGGTAGGCGCGCACGCTGGTGGGCACCACCGCGCCGACCGAGATGTTGAAGTTCACGTTGGTGGTTTCCTGGATCTTCTCCGAGCGGATCGCGGAAACGATCTGGGTGCGCTTTTCAGCCGGCGGCGCGGCCGTTGCCGACGTCGCGGCATTGCCCGTCGTCGTCTGAGACTTGCTGTCGGTCGAGGCCGCGCCCTTCGTCTGGGTGTCGCCGGTCTTGCCGTCGCGGCTTTCAGTGGTGGTGGTGCCGGTCTTGCTGTCGCGACCCTCGGCCTTCATTTCCTTGCTGCTCTTGGTCGAATCGTCGGAGCTCATGCTCTTCGACTTCTCGCCCTGCATGCGGTTTCCGTCCTGCGCGCTCTTGCTGCGGGGCTCGGCCTTGTCGGTCGAATCGGCCTTCATGCCGGACTCGCCCTTGGTCATGCCGGAGTCGTTCTTCATACCGGACTCGGCACCCTTCATGCCTGAAGCGCCGCCGCTATCACGCTGCATTGCGCCGCCCGACGAGGGACCGCCGCGATCGGAAGAAGGCGCGCTCTGCTGTGCAGCAGGAGAACCTGCGGACCCGCCGCTGTCGCGACCCATTCCCTGCGCGTTGGCCAGGCCGGTTCCGGCAATCAGTGCCGCTGCCGCAACCGAGATCAAAAAGCGATTAGTCATATACTGTCTCCTCACGTGTCTGCATTGCCCGCACCACAACGTAAGGAAACGCCCGATGTTCCGGAACATTGTCGGTTCCGCCGACTTTGTTTTGTGAACGCGAAATGAACCGATGCGACACAGAAAGCCTCAACGAAAAAGGCCGGCATCTGCGCCGGCCTTTCGTCTCGCTCGTTGATGAATGTTGCGGTGTCAGCAGGTTGCCTTGCCGCAACGCGCGTTGCTGATCTTTTCGCGCAGGGTCTCGGCGCCGACCGCGCCGATGACGATCTGCTTGCCGATCACGTAGCTCGGCGTGCCGTTCATGCCCATGGCTTCGGCAAGCTTGAAGTTTTCTTCGAGCGTGTTGCGCACTTCGGCGCTCGCCAGATCCTTCTCCAGCTTCGCCATGTCGAGACCGACTTCCTTGGCAACGGCCATCGCGCGCGCCTTGTCGACCGCGCCGCGACCGGTGAGAAGCTTCTGGTGGAAATCGAGATATTTCTTGCCACTCGGATCCTGCATGCGCACGGCGACGCCGACCTGGGCGGCTTCGACCGAGCCCGCGCTCAGCACTGGAAACTCCTTGAGCACGACCTTGAGCTTCGGATCGCTCTTCATCAGCTCCATCATGTCCATCATCGCGCGTTTGCAATAGCCGCAATTGTAGTCGAAGAACTCGACGAAGGTGACGTCGCCATCCTTGTTGCCGACCGTGACGTTGCGCGGCGAGTTGAAGATCGCCTCGGCATTATTGGCGACGGCGGCTTCGTGCTTTGCGGTTTCTGCCGCGCTTTGCCGTTTGCTCAGTTCGGCCATCGCCTCTTCGAGCACTTCCGGGTGGGCAATCAGGTACTCCCGGACGATGGACTGGATATCGCCGCGCTGCTTGTCGGAGAAGCTCTGCGCGGAGGCGGCCAGCGGCGCGCCGCAGAGTGCAAAGGCAAACAAAGCGGGGATAACAAAACGGAGCGAAGGCATCGGCAATTCCTTGTGCGGCGAGTTCGGCGGTTCTGATGAAGGCCTACTCTTTGAATACTGGTTTCCTGTTTCAGCATGATCTTGTCGGAAAACCGGGACCCGCTTTTCCGGATCATGCTCGGCTCGCCGGGTCCGGTTGTAGTTGGAACCCCGGATAGTTCTAGTTGCCTTTCTGGCCAGGCAGCGGCTTGGCGCTCACAATATCGTCAGCCTTGACCCATCCGGGCGTTCCGATGGCGAAGCGCGTTTTCGCTCGCGAGGCAAGATCCCGGGCGGTCTTGTTGTCGCCACGAAGGTAGGCGGCCTGGGCCGAAGCGAGGTCGGCCTGGGCGTAGTCTCCCTTGCGGCCATAGGCCATCGCAAGCTGCATGAAGCCGAGCGGCGCCTCGCTCTCGCGTGCGACCGCCGCGCGCAAAATAGCGATGGCCTCGTCGGTATAGGCCTTGTTATCGGCCGCGACGAGCGCTTGTCCAAGTAACATCTCGATGAGCGGTGAATTATTGGAGAGCTGAACGGCCTTGCGCAGCGGCGCGATCGCCTCCAGCGGCTTGCCGCCTTCCAGCAGCGCCTGGCCGCGCACCTCGTAGAAATACGGGTTGTTCGGCTGCTGCTGGATCAATGCGTCGATCTGGCTGAGGGCGCTGCGCAGGTCGCCGTGACGGTAGGTCGCGATCGCGTGCGCGTACCGGGCCGGCAGGCTGTTGTTGGACAGCGGATAGCGCCGGTACACCGTGTCCTTGCGCTCCATGAACGCCGAGATCTTGGCGCGCACCATGTCGTGGCGCAACTGCAGCGCAGGGTCGTCCTTCTTGTCCCAATAGGGGCTCGAGCGCGCCAGTTCTTCCAGCGCGGCGACGCGGGCGGCCGGCATCGGATGCGACTGGACGTAGGGATCCGCGCCGCGCGCGGCGAACAGGCTCTCGTCGGTGAAGCGCTTGAAGGTCTCGTGCATGCCCCGGGCCGACTGGCCGGTTGCGGTCAGAAACTTGACGCCGGCCTTGTCGGCGTTTTCCTCCTGCTGGCGGACGTAGGAGAGCAAGGTGCGGCGGATCACCTCTCCCGGTGCGGACATCATGGCCGCGCCGGCGTTGGCGAGGCCGCTGCCGCTGCCGCCCGAACTCGCGCCCGCGGCGATGGCGCCAGCGCCAAGCAGCATCGCGATGATCATCTGCGTCTGTGCCTGCGCCATCTGTTCGCGCATCTTGGCGAGATGGCCGCCGGCGAGGTGGCCGGTTTCGTGCGCCATCACCCCAATGATCTGGTTCGGCGTCTCCGATTGCATGATCGCGCCGTAGTTCACGAAGATGCGGCGTCCATCGGCCACGAACGCGTTGAACACGCCCTGGTTGATGATCACCATCTGGATGTTCTGCTTTTCCATGCCGGCGGCGCGCAGGATCGGCCGCGTGTAATCGCGCAGCAACTGCTCGGTCTCGGCGTCGCGCAGGACCGGCGGCCCTCTGTTCTCCTGCCCCAGCGCCGCCAAAGGCGCGAGGACGAGCGCGACCACGGTGGTCAACGCGGTCAACTTCAGCGATTTCTTGTGCAAGGCGATGCGAAGCGGCATGAGCTCTTTGACGATTGGCGAGGCGCGGTTCGTTCCGGCGGAACAGGTCCTGATTAGAGCGGAAACGGTCTCTGGTCCCTGTTCCAGGGTTTATTACCGGCAGCCAGTTTCACTTGACTCGAAAACGCTATAACAAGCCACCGAATACGGCCAGTCTGGGGCGTAGCAGGTTCGGAACCCGAATTTGCACAGCACCGCCGCAATAGCAGATTTCGATGCTGGAATCGACACTTGGAGACCGGGTGAAGGCCCTCCTGACACCTTCCGCGCGGAGCAACGTTCCGCCCTTCATGGTGATGGACGTGATGGCGGCCGCGGCGCGCATCGAGGCGGCTGGCGGTCATGTGATTCACATGGAAGTGGGGCAGCCGGCAGCGGCCGCGCCCCGGGCTGCCATCGCTGCCGCACATGCCGCACTCGATGCGGCCCGGATCGATTATACCTCGGCGCTCGGTATTCCATCGCTGCGTGCGCGGATCGCCAGGCACTACAGCGAAACCTATGGCTGTTCCGTCGAACCTGACAGGATCGTGGTCACGACCGGCTCGTCCGGCGGGTTTATTCTGGCGTTTCTGTCGATGTTCGAGCCGGGCGATCGGGTCGCGGTCACCGTGCCCGGCTATCCGCCGTATCGGCATATCCTGACGGCGCTCGGTTGCGAGCCGGTGTTGATCGAGACGTCGAGCGACACGCGGCATGCGCTGACCGGCGAGGCGTTGCTGGCCGCGCACCGCCATGCGCCGCTGAAGGGCGTCCTGGTCGGCAGTCCTGCCAATCCCACCGGCACGATGATGTCGCGCGAGGCGCTCACCGGCCTCATTCATGCGGCGGAAAACGCCGGTATCAGGTTCATTTCCGACGAGATCTATCACGGCCTGGACTATGCGATCCCGGCGGTCACGGCGGCGGAACTCTCGCCGCAGGCCCTCGTGATCAACTCGTTCTCGAAATATTTCTGCATGACCGGCTGGCGGGTCGGCTGGATGGTGGTGCCCGAGGCATTGGTCCGGCCGATCGAACGGCTGCAGCAGAACCTGTCGATCTCGGTGCCGACGCTGTCGCAGATCGCGGCGGAGGCCGCGTTCGAAGGCGGCGCGGAGATGGAGGCGATCAAGCGCGGTTACCAGGAGAACCGCCGCATCCTGATCGAGGGATTGCCGAAGGCCGGCCTGACCAAATTTCTACCCGTCGACGGCGCGTTCTACCTTTACGCGGACGTTTCGGATTTCACTTCAGACAGTTTCGAGTTTGCCGGCCGCATGCTGGAGAAGGCGCACGTGGCGGCAACGCCCGGCGTCGACTTCGATCCGATCCACGGCCGCACCTTCATCCGCTTTTCCTATGCGCGCTCGGCCGACGAGATGCGCGAAGCGGTCACACGTATCGCGCGCTGGCTGGGTTAGTACCGACCAGCTATTCATCCACATGCATCCGCAGCCGCGCCTGCCGTCAAATCGGAGAACTATTCGTGCCCGCCAAAACCATGCCCGAAGCTGCCGTATCGTCGCATTTTCCGCTCGCCGCTCTGCTGTGGCCGCATCGCGCCGACGGATCGTCCGGCGTGATGCGCGGGGTAATCCTGGTCGCGCTGGGAACGGCGCTGCTGGCCTTGTCAGCCAAGATCAATCTACCGCTGCCTTATGTGCCGATGACGCTGCAGACGCTCGTGGTGCTGATGATCGGCGCGGCCTATGGCTGGCGGCTCGGCTGTGCGACGGTGATCGCCTATCTGGCCGAAGGCGCGATCGGACTTCCTGTGTTCGCAGGTCCGGTCGGCGGCCTCGCGCCGCTGGTTGGTCCGACCGCCGGATATCTCTACGGCTTCGTGGCGGCGGCGTTCGTTACGGGCTGGCTGGCCGAGCGCGGCTGGGATCGGTCGGTGCTTTGGCTGTTCGTGGCGATGGCGTTCGGACACATCCTCATTCTCGCCGCCGGGTTCGGCTGGCTGGCGTTCGGCATGAAACTCGGCGTTGAAAAGGCGTGGCTGGTCGGTATCGCACCGTTCATCGCGGCTTCGCTGATCAAGAACGCGCTCGGCGCGGCGCTGGTGCCGGCGATCCGGCGCATGTTCGATACGCGGGGGTAAACCGATCGCATCATCTTGACTGCCAAACAAAAACCGCCCGGTCGTGCCGGGCGGTTTTATTTTTTTCGTCGATCCTTACTCGCCGCTGCCGAAGCGGCGTGACCACCAGCCCGCCTTGCGCGGGGCGGCTTCGCCGGTCGAGGCCGGAGCAGGCGCGGCAGGCTCGGGCGCCGCGATCTGTTCGGCTACGCTATCGTTGATGGATGGCGCCGGCTCGGCCTGCGCGCTCGAAAGGAAGCTGACCTTCTCGCGCACGGTGGAACGCCGCGGCGCTGCGGCCCGGTCGGCCTCCGGTGCAACTTCCTCGGCGGTCGGGGCAGCCGGAGCTGTCGAGGCGGTTACGGTCTCGATCGTTTCGGGCTGGACAAAAGTTGCAGGCTGCGGCTCGACAGGCTGCGAGGCCGGCTCGGGTTCTGTGAGCGACGGCGCCGATACCGGCGAGCCGCCGTCGAAATCGGCGACTGCGCTGGCGGCTTCCGGGGCCGACGTCGGGCCGAGTTCGTCGGCGATCGAGCCGGCCAGACCGTCTTCCGGTCCGTTGCCACGCCGGCGGCGTCCACCACGGCGGCCACGGCGGCGCGGGCGCCGCTCGTCATTGGCAGCCTGCTCGCCGCGGACCATGCCCGGCTGTTCGTCGCCTTCGCCTTCATCTTCCTCGGCATCGCCATCGTCGGAGGCCGCGACTTCCATGGCTTCGCCCGACACGCGCAGCGCGTCACCGTCCTCGCGAGGTGCGCCGCCTTCGCGCGGCTCGCCACGGCCGCGCCGGCGCCGGCGCCGCTTGCGACGATGGCCGTCCCCTTCGCTTTCGCCTTCGCCGCCCGTTACCTCGGTGGCGGAATCGTCGGCCAGTCCCTCGGTTTCCTCGGTTTCGACCGCGGACTCGGTTTCGATATCGAAGCCGTCCTCGTCATCATAGGCCTCCTCGACCTGCGGCGGGTACGCCGCAGCCTGCGTCACCAGCAGCGCCTTGGCGGCTTCGAGCGTGTGAACCTGTTCGCCGCGGTCGATGAAGAAAGACTGCTGGCCTGCAACCGTCGGATCGGCGTTGACCGCGAGCGAAACCTTGAAGGCGTTTTCGAGGTCGCGCAGGTGACCGCGCTTGTGGTTGAGCACATAGAGTGCGACGTCGGTACGGGTGCGGACCACGAGATTGTGGGTCGCGCCCTTCATCAGGATTTCCTCGATCCCGCGCAGCAATTGCAGCGCCACCGACGAGACCGAACGCACGTGGCCGCTGCCGCCGCATTGCGAGCAGGGCTCGGTCGAACTCTCCAGCACGCTGGCGCGGATGCGCTGGCGCGACATTTCCAGGAGGCCGAAATGCGAGATGCGGCCGACCTGGATGCGCGCGCGATCCTGCCGCAGGCAGTCGGAGAGCTTGCGCTCGACCGCGCGGTTGTTGCGCTTCTCGTCCATGTCGATGAAGTCGATGACGATGAGGCCTGCGAGATCGCGCAGGCGCAATTGCCGCGCCACCTCCTCGGAAGCCTCCAGATTGGTCTTGAGCGCTGTGTCCTCGATGTGATGTTCGCGGGTCGAACGGCCTGAATTGACGTCGATCGAGACCAGCGCCTCGGTCTGGTTGATCACGATGTAGCCGCCGGAGCGCAGTTGCACGGTCGGAGAGAACATCGCATCGAGTTGGCTCTCGACGCCCATCCGCGAAAACAGCGGCTGGCCGTCGCGATACTGCTTCACGGCCCGCACGTTGGAGGGCATCAGCATCTTCATGAAGTCGCGCGCTTCCTGGTGACCGGCTTCGCCGGCAACCTGGATTTCGTCGATTTCCTTGTTGTAGAGGTCGCGCAGCGAGCGCTTGATCAGGGAGCCTTCCTCGTAGACGAGGGTGGGGGCCTGCGACTTCAGCGTCATGTCGCGCACGGTTTCCCACATCCGGATCAGATATTCGAAGTCGCGCTTGATCTCGGGCTTGGTCCGCGAGGCGCCGGCGGTGCGCAGGATGATCCCCATGCCTTCCGGCACGTCGAGGTCCTGCACCACTTCCTTCAGCCGGGAGCGGTCCTGGGCCGAGGTGATCTTGCGGCTGATGCCGCCGCCGCGGGCGGTGTTGGGCATCAGCACGGCATAGCGGCCGGCCAGCGACAGGTAAGTCGTCAGTGCAGCGCCCTTGTTGCCGCGCTCTTCCTTGACGACCTGAACCAGCATCACCTGGCGGCGCTTGATGACCTCCTGGATCTTGTACTGGCGGCGCGGGCGGAAGGCGCGCTCCGGCACTTCCTCGAGTACGTCGTCGCCGCCGACGGATTCGACGACTTCTTCCTCTTCGGCGTCTTCGCCATCGTCCTCATCGTCGTGGTCGTCCTCGCCTTCGGCGGCATGCTCTTCCTGCTGGACGGCGGGGTATTCGTCACTGGTGTGCTCGACATGCGGCACGTCGTCGGCATGGGCGACATTTTCCTGCGCCTGCTCGGCGTCATGGCGATCGTCGTGGTGTTCATCCCGCGATTCAGCGTGATGCTCGGCCTCGACGAGCGCGGCTACGCTGACCGGTTCCGCCACGGCAGCGGCAGCATCGGCTTGCGCTTCTGCAGCCGGTGCATCACTGGCCACAGCTGCGTGGTCTTCATGACCGGACGCTTCGCGATCGCCTTCATGATCATGCGACGGGCCCTCTTCGCGAGCCTGCACGGGACGGTCGTGCGCCTCGTGGTCGTGATGGGCGGCATCTTCGTGATGTTCGATGTCGTGCGCCGGAGCCTCACCCGCCTGCGCGCCGTCGTGCTCGTGCGGATGGTCCTCTCCCTCATACAAGGGCTGGGTCGCCTGCGAAGGATCGACGGCGTTGTCGATGACGTCGCTCTGGACGCGGTCGCCATGGCCGCGACGGCGGGCGTTGCGGTGGCGCGAGCGGCCGCGGTGGCGATTGTTGGAGCGGTTCTCGCTCTCTTCCTCGGCCTCGCGATGTGCGCGTTCGTCCGCCTCGATCAGCGCCTGACGGTCGGCGACCGGGATCTGGTAATAGTCGGGATGGATTTCGCTGAAGGCTAAGAAGCCGTGGCGGTTGCCGCCGTATTCGATGAACGCCGCCTGCAGCGACGGCTCCACGCGCGTGACCTTGGCGAGATAGATATTGCCGCGCAGTTGTTTGCGCTGGGCAGTCTCGAAATCAAATTCTTCGACACGATTGCCGCGGACCACGACGACCCGGGTCTCTTCCGGGTGGGTGGCGTCGATTAACATCTTGTTGGGCATTCTGGGACTCTTGACGGCGGCGGGCGCGGTGCATGGCGCGCGCAAACTGCGCGGCCCGGTGACGCGACGGTCCACCTGATTCGGGGGTTAGGGGAAGGCCAAAACGCAAATCTCGGCGCCGCGCCGAACCGGGGCCCGCCGGAACCGTGCGACGTGCGAAGCTTTCACTTCGCGTCGGCGCGATCAATCCCTGGATCCTGGTCGGCAACACAGTCTGGCGCATCAAGCGTCGGCCCGTCTGAACATGTTGGCGGAAGAAGATACCGCCATATTTATCGCTGCAGCCCCGACGCGGCGCCTAAGCGCCTGCCGGCCATCGCATATCGGACCCTTCGGGTCCGGATAATCAGTTTTGCCGTGTCCTAAAACCGTCCCTGGAGAAAAGTACTTGGAGAAAAGTACCTGGGACCGGACGCCGCTCGGGCTCAAAACCGCCGCTCCATGTCGGCCGCGCGCGGCGCTGGCCGGGGAGGGATCGGGAAAGACGCAGGACCCTTCGACCTGGAAGGCTCCGGCGCTGCACCGGGAGGCTGAACGCGACACAACCGGGAGTATTAGCCGTCAGCCCCCCGTACATACGTGGATTGGGGGCTGCGCGCAAGGGAAGCGTCAGCGTACCGTCGCAGCGCGGCAACACTTGGCCGTTTTCGTCCGTATAGCTTAAGGTCGGATTAACCATGTGGGCCTAATGCGGTAAGTGAGGGCCCTTCTGGAGGCTGTGAATCGTTGGCGAACCGCGCGAATCACCCTGTTTTGCTGGGATGTGGACTTTTGTGCACCGCAGCATTGCTGTGCGCCCTGTCGATTGGCCAGAGTGCGGCTGAGAGCCTGCCGCCCAAGGCCGCGGGCTCGGGGCCGGCGGCGGGGGCAAATTTCCCGATCGTGTCCGACGCCCGCCTGGCCGGCGACGCCAAGCAAACCCGCGTCGTGCTCGATCTGGACAAGCCGATCCAGTTCCGCGCCTTCCCGCTGGCAGATCCCTATCGTGTGGTGCTCGATCTTCCGCAGGTCAGCTTCAAGCTTGGCGCTGAAGCCGGCGCCGCGGGACGAGGGCTGGTCAAGGCGTTCCGCTACGGTCTTGTCATGCCGGGCGGGTCGCGAATCGTTTTCGAACTGACGGGCCCCGCCAAGATCGCCAAATCCTATGTGCTGGAAGCGGCCAACGGACAGCCGCCGCGGCTGGTGCTCGAATTCGAGCAGGTGGACCGCACCGCCTTTGTCCAGTTGCTGGCGCCCGAGAGCCGTCCCGAACTTAGGCCCGCGATCGCCGATGCCAATGCCGGCGTTGCCCGGCCGGACGCACCGATCGTGACGGCGCCCACACAGCCGCCCGACAAGCGACCGGTGATCGTGATCGATCCCGGCCATGGCGGGGTCGACAACGGTACCCAGGCCGGCGGCGGCGACATCATGGAAAAGAATCTGGTGCTGGGATTTGGCCTGGCGCTGCGCGACCGGATGGAGAAGTCAGGCAAATACCGCGTCGTCATGACCCGCACCGACGACACGTTCATTCCGCTCGCCGAGCGCGTGAAGATCGCCCGCAACGAATCGGCGTCGCTGTTCGTCTCGATTCATGCCGACGCCTTGCCGCGCGGCGAGGGCGATGCCCGGGGCGCCACCATCTACACGCTGGCGGACAAGGCCTCCGACGCCGAGGCCGAGCGGCTGGCGGATGCCGAAAACAAGTCGGACGCGATCGGCGGCGTCAATCTCGCCGACGAGCCCACGGAAGTCGCTGACATCCTGATCGACCTGGTGCAGCGGGAGACGCGAACCTTCTCGAACCGGTTCGCGCGGACGCTGATGGGCGAAATGAAGAACACGGTTCGAATGCACAAGCATCCGCTCAAATCAGCGGGTTTTCGCGTCCTGAAAGCGCCGGATGTGCCCTCGGTCCTGGTCGAACTCGGCTACGTCTCGAACAAGGGCGACCTCGAACACCTGGTGTCGGAGAATTGGCGGAACAAGACGGTCGGATCGATGGCGCTGGCGATTGACGCCTTTTTCGCCAAGAGGCTGGCGGGCAAATGAAAAATCGAATGGTCGCCGCGTGAAAGTTGACTGAAAAGCGGACCGTAAGGTAGCCCAAGCCCTAGTTTGGCCACAGCGACAACGCTATAGAAAAGTACCGTAGGGTCTTCGGAATCGGGCAATATTGTCCGCTGGCCCGTTTTTTGTTCGATCGCGTAACGGCGGCCCGTAGGGCGACTTGCCGTGCTAGGACAGATGCCGCAGCTATCGCCGCACAGGTTTGAAACGGAACTTCGATAATGCGCTTGCTCGTCCGGTTTTTTGGTTTCCTGTTTGCAGCCGGAACCATCGTGTTCCTCGTGGGGGTTGCCGGCGTAGCCGGCGCGATCTGGCATTTCTCCAAGGACTTGCCCGACTACTCGCAGCTTCAGGATTACGAGCCGCCGGTGATGACGCGCGTCCACGCCTCCGATGGTGCGTTGCTCGGCGAATACTCCAAGGAGCGCCGGCTCTATCTGCCGATCCAGGCGGTTCCAAAGCTCGTCATCAACGCGTTCCTCGCGGCCGAAGACAAGAATTTCTATGAGCATGGCGGCATCGACTTCACCGGCATGGCGCGCGCAGCCGTGCTGTATGCTCAGAATTTCGGTTCCAACCGGCGTCCGCAGGGCGCCTCGACGATCACCCAGCAGGTCGCAAAGAACTTTCTTCTGACCAACGAGGTGTCCTTCACCCGGAAGATCAAGGAAGCCTTGCTGGCGATGCGCATCGAGCGCGCCTATTCGAAGGATCGCATCCTTGAGCTCTATCTCAACGAGATCTATCTCGGCCTCGGCGCCTACGGCATCGCGGCCGCATCGCTGGTCTATTTCGACAAATCGGTGAACGAACTCACGATCGCGGAAGCCTCGTATCTGGCGGCGCTGCCGAAGGCGCCGGCCGCACTGCATCCAGTTCGTAACCGCGATCGCGCGATCGAGCGGCGCAACTACGTGGTCGATCGCCTCGTTGAGAACGGCTGGATCAAGCAGGCCGACGCCGACAAGGCCCGCAAGGAACAGCTCTCCGTCACCAGCCGTGGCAACGGCGCGCATATCTTCGCCGGCGAATATTTCGCCGAGGAAGTCCGCCGCGACATCTTCGAGCGCTACGGCGAAAAGAAGCTGTATGAAGGCGGGTTGTCGGTCCGCGCCACGCTCGATCCGAAGATGCAGGTGATGGCGCGCAAATCCATGGTGGCCGGTCTCGTCAGATATGACGAAGCCAGCGGCTGGCGCGGCGCGCCGTCCAAGCTGGATATATCCGGCGATTGGGGCGTCAAGCTCGCCGACGTTAAGGCGCTCGGCGATATTTCGCCCTGGCGGATGGCCGTGGTGCTCGAAATGTCCGACCAGTCGGCGCGGATCGGCTTCCAGCCGGGCCGCGAACTGGGCGGCGCAGTCAGCAAGGTCAGGCAGACCGGCATCGTCACGCTCGACGGCGTGCGCTGGGCAAAGGCGGCATCGGGCCCCGCGAAGGGCAAGACTCCGACCTCGGTGGCGCAGGTCCTGTCGCCGGGCGACGTGATCTACGCCGACCCGCTGTTCGACAAGGAGGGCAAGCCGGTCGAAGGCCAGTACCGGCTGCGCCAGTTGCCGGAAGTGTCCGGCGCGATGGTGGCGATGGATCCCTGGACCGGCCGCGTGCTGGCGATGGTCGGCGGCTTCTCGTTCGACCAGAGCCAGTTCAACCGCGCCACGCAGGCCTATCGGCAGCCGGGCTCGTCGTTCAAGCCGCTGGTCTATTCGGCGGCGATGGACAACGGCTATACGCCCTCGACCGTGGTGGTCGACGCGCCCATTGAAATCGACCAGGGGCAGGGCGCCGGCACGTGGCGTCCGGAAAACTATTCGTCCGGCAAATATGGCGGGCCGACGACGCTGCGTAACGCGCTGCGGCAATCGCTCAACACGGTGACGGTGCGGCTCGCGCAGGACATCGGCATGCCGCTGATCGGCGAGTATTCGAAGCGCTTCGGCGTCTATGACGAATTGCCGAACTACCTGTCATATGCGCTCGGCGCCGGCGAAACCACGGTCATGCGGATGGTCACGGCGTATTCGATGTTCGCCAATGGCGGGCGCCGCGTGAAGCCGACCCTGATCGATCGTATCCAGGACCGCTACGGCCACACCATCTTCAAGCACGACGCGCGCGAATGCCGCGGCTGCGACGCGCCCGGCGGCTGGAAGAGTCAGCCGGAGCCCCAACTGGTCGATCGGCGCGAGCAGGTGCTCGATCCGATGACGGCCTACCAAATCACCTCGATGATGGAATATGTGGTGCAGGCCGGCACCGCGACGGTGCTCAAGGAAGTCGGCAAGCCGATCGCCGGCAAGACCGGCACCACCAACGATGAAAAGGACGCGTGGTTCATCGGCTTCTCGCCGGACCTCGTGGTCGGCATCTATGTCGGCTTCGACAAGCCGCGCAATCTCGGCCGCGGCATGACCGGTGGTCATCTGGCCGCGCCGATCGCCAAGGATTTTCTCAAGCTCGCGCTTGCCGACAAGCCGGCGATCCCGTTCAAGGTTCCCGCCGGCATCAAGCTGGTCCGTGTCGACGCCAAGAGCGGCATGCGGGTCGGTCCGGGCGAGGGCGGCCGAACCATCCTGGAAGCGTTCAAGCCGGGCACGGCGCCGCCGGATAATTACTCGGTCATCGGGGTTGCCGACATCGATGGACGTGCGCCGCAGGGATACCCGCAAGGCTATCAACAAGGGTACCAGCAGGGCTATCAGCAGGGGTATCAGCCCGACGCCGGCAACATCATGCGTCCCGGCGGGCTGTACTAGCTCCGTGGCCGGTTGCGCTTTGCGGCGTGCGCCGCTACATCCGACCCGTCAAGCAAGCCTGAGCCGGTTCTGATTCACGCAGGATGCGGTCTAGGATTATTAAGTAGCGGTGCTCACCGCAGATCAGAGAGACCATGCGCGCCGAAGTCGAACGCCTCGTTGAAGAGATCAAGCAGTCAGTCGGGCTGCTGAGGAGGCATCTTTGACGTCGAACAGTCCACGGCTCGGCTCGCCGAGCTGAACAAGCTCGCCGAAGATCCCAATCTCTGGAACGATCCCCAGAAGGCCCAGAAGCTGATGCAGGAGCGCACCTCGCTGGAGGATGCGCTTGCCGGCATCGGCAAGGTCGAACGCGAGCTCAGCGACAATGTCGAGATGATCGAACTCGGCGAGGCCGAGAACGATGCCGGCGTCGTGACCGAAGCCGAGAACGCGCTGAAGGCCCTGAAGAAGGAAGTCGCCCGCCGCGAACTCGAAGCGCTGCTGTCGGGCGAGGCCGACCGGTTCGATTCCTATCTCGAGGTCCATGCCGGCGCGGGCGGCACCGAAAGCCAGGACTGGGCCGAGATGCTGCTGCGCATGTATACGCGCTGGGCCGAGAAGCACGGCTTCAAGATCGAATATCTCGAAGAGACCCAGGGCGAAGAAGCCGGCATCAAATCCGCCACCATCCAGATATCCGGTCACAACGCCTATGGCTGGCTGAAGACCGAGGCGGGCGTGCATCGGCTGGTGCGGATATCGCCGTACGATTCGAACGCGCGCCGGCACACTTCGTTTTCATCGGTGGCAATCTTTCCGGTGGTCGATAACAGCATCAAGATCGATATCGCCGAGTCCGACGTGCGCACCGACACCATGCGTTCGGGCGGCGCCGGCGGTCAGCACGTCAACAAGACCGAATCGGCGGTGCGGCTGACGCATATTCCGACTGGCGTCGCGGTGGTCTGCCAGGCCGGCCGCTCGCAGCACAAGAACCGCGCCCAGGCGTGGGACATGCTGCGCGCGCGGCTCTACGAGATGGAGTTGAAGAAGCGCGAGGAGCAGGCCGCCGCCGACCAGGCCGCCAAGACCGATATCGGCTGGGGTCACCAGATTCGCTCCTACGTCCTGCAGCCCTATCAGATGGTGAAGGACCTTCGCACCGGCGTGCAGACCTCGGATACATCAGGGGTGCTCGACGGCGACCTCGACGAGTTCATGGCGGCGACGCTGGCGCAGCGTGCGTTCGGCACCTCGCCGGGCGCAGTCGAGGATGTGGACTAAAGGCATGGCCAAGGTCGGCTTCATCGGACTGGGGCGGATGGGCCATGGCATGGCCGGCCGCTATCTCGATGCGGGCTTTGAGGTTGCGGTCTGGAATCGCAGCAAGCCAAAGGCGGAAGACCTGATCGCGCGCGGTGCGCGCTGGGCTGCCTCGCCGGCCGAGGCGGCCGACGGCGCCGATGCGGTCGTGACCATGGTCGCGGACGACGAGGCGTCTCGATCGGTCTGGCTCGGCGAGAACGGCGCGGCTGCGAAGATGAAAGCGGACAGCCTCGCGATCGAATGTTCGACGGTGTCGCACCAGCACGCGCTCGACATGGCGCGCGGACTGCGCGGGCGCGGGCTCATCTACATCGATTGTCCCGTCACCGGCCTGCCGCAGGCGGCGGCCGCGGGAAAGCTGACCCTGCTCGTTGGCGCCGACGCGGCTGACCTGGACCGGGCCGGGGAATATCTCGCGCCGATCGGCGATACGATCAGGCACTTCGGCCCGGTCGGGACCGGTACGGTCTACAAGCTGATCAACAACCTGATGGGCGCGGTGCAGATTGCGAGCCTCGCCGAAGGCATCGCGATGGCCGAACAGGCCGGGCTCGACATGAATCTGGTGGCCGAAGCGATGGCAACCGGCGCGGTGGCAAGCCCGCAAGTGATCCGTCACTCCAGGCGCATGGTGGCGCGCGACTTCTCCGGTGCGTCGTTTACATCAGCGCTTCGCCACAAGGACGCGGCCTACGCGGTGAAATTGGCGGAGGGCCTGCTGGCGGATGCGCCGCTGCTCGGCCGTGCCGCGGTCGAGGCCTATACCCGCGCGAAAGCCGCGATGCCGGACGAAGACGAAGGCAGGATGATCGAGATCGTCTCGCGGCCGAAATAGCGGTGTCGGAAATCGGGTGGGAATATCAGGCCTGGCGGAATAAGGCTTCGCGGTCGCAGGTATGAACCGCCATGGCCGCAAACGATACTTCGATCGATGCCCGCGACTGGTCGCTGCTCGGCCTGCTCTCGGTCTTGTGGGGCGGCTCGTTCTTTTTCAATGGCGTGTTGCTGAGGGAATTGCCGCCGCTGACGGTGGTGTTCCTGCGCGTGGCGCTTGCCGCGCTGATGCTGCTGCCGCTGCTGCGGCTCTACAAGGTCCGCTTCCCGGACAGCCTGTCCGGCTGGGCGCCGTTTATCGCAATCGGCCTGCTCAACAACGTGCTGCCGTTCTCGCTGGTCGTGATGGGCCAGACCTATATCCCGTCCGGTCTGGCCTCGATCCTCAACGCCACGACGCCGTTGTTCACGGTCGTCGTGATGGCGATGGCGGGTGAGGAGAAGCTGCACGCGCGCCGGATCGCAGGCGTCGTCGCCGGCCTGATCGGCGTGATCATTCTGCAGGGCGGCGCGTTCGGGTGGGAGAGCGGGCAGGGCCTCGGCATCCTGCTCTGCCTCGCTGCCGCGTTCAGTTACGGATTGTCGGCGCTGCTGGCGCGCCGCTTTCTGTCGAACTCGCCGCCGCTTGGCACCGCGACGTTCCAGTTGCTGGCCTCGGCCGCGATGATGACCGTTGTCGCTGGGCTCGTCGAGCGTCCATGGCAACTGCCGGTGCCGGGGGCTGTGACGTGGTCAGCCGTGATCGGTCTCGCCGCGCTGTCCACTGCGCTTGCCTACATCGTGTTCTTTCAGATTTTGCGGCGTTCCGGCGCGACCAACGTCATGCTGGTGACGTTGCTGATCCCGGTGACGGCAATCCTGCTTGGGGTTCTGGTGCTGGGCGAGAAAATCTCGTTGCGCGAAATTGCCGGCGCGCTTGTGATCGGCAGCGCGTTGCTCGTGATCGATGGGCGCGTGTTGAAGCTGTTTCAGCGGTGACGGAGCTTCCGTTCGTTGCAATGACGGGTCGTCCCTGCGAACGCAGGGACCCATACGCCGCGGCGGTTGTTGCTTACGGGAGGTATCTGACGCCTGTGCCAAACCGATAAGCCGCTGCGTATGGGTCCCGGCTCAAGGCCGGGACGAGTGCGTCCGTGAGGACGCTTTGACTGAACGGTGAGAGTCCGTTCCGGAGTTGGTCGCAACTCCGT
>LNFM01002107.1_pt1 | contig 80459 bp, 70 predicted proteins | sample 596031 | NCBI WGS metagenome assembly LNFM01 (sample SAMN04254537, study PRJNA301005) | activated carbon metagenome | isolation source: dual media filters at the Ann Arbor, Michigan drinking water treatment plant | place: USA: Ann Arbor | reverse complement strand
ATGGTGGAATGGTCTGTAGGACGGGGCGCTCGATGACGGCCTGCATGAGCAAACCGCCCGGCGACCAAAAGGAGCCTGCGATAAACGCGATCGAGAGGGACAGGTTCGCCCAAGCGAGCTTTCCCGGCTTATAGCGTCTCTCCTCGTCCCCATCGGGTTCCCGCCTGATAGCCGGGGGTCGTGCACTATCGGACGCTTTCAACGGGACAGCCTTTTAACTTGATAGCACTTGGGACTTGGCTGGGCAGACGCGTGATTCAGTCTGTCCCTTTCCGGCGACTTGAGCAGGCCAAGCCGACGACCGGTATTGGCCGGACGCAGAAACGACTTAAGCGGCAAATCGCCGACATTCCAGCCGATCCGACGAGTGGCGCGATCACCTCGATCTGACCCGCCTCCAGAGGCGCACGACCCCAGCGGTTCACCTCGGATTCCGGTGGGTCATTCGCTGGCAATCACGCGGGTCAGAACGGGGATCGTGAACACGAGACTGGCAATCAGACCGCGGCGGCAGTCTGCACCGGCTCAATCATCACCGCCAAAGATCCCCAGCATCGCGAGCAGGTTGGAGAAGACGTTGTAGACGCTCAGGTAGATGCCGAGGGTCGCCGAGACATAGTTCGTCTCATCGCCATCGCGCACGCGCTTGAGGTCGTACAGGATAAAGGCCGAGAAGATGCCGATCGCCATCACCATGAGGGCAAGCATGAGCGGGCTCGACTGGATGAAGAAGTTGGCGATGCCGGCAACGATCACGATGATCGCCCCAATGAAAAGCCACTTGCCCATCGCCGAGAGGTCACGCTTGATCACGGTGGACAGCGACGCCATGCCGACGAAGACAGCGCCCGTGCCGGCAAACGCCGTCATTACCAGGCTCGCGCCGTTGCTCATGCCCAAGACGACACCGAGCAGACGCGAGAGCATCACACCCATGAAGAAGGTGAATGCGAGCAGCAGGGCAACGCCGGTGGCCGATTGCTTGTTCTTCTCGATGGCGTAGATGAAGCCGAACGCGCCGCCCAGAAAAACGATCAGCCCGATGCCGGGACTCATTGCACGGGTGATGCCGGTGGCCATGCCGACCCAGGCGCCCAGCACGGTCGGCAGCATGGACAGCGCCAGCAGCCAGTAGGTATTGCGCAGGACGCGGTTGCGCTCGGTGGATTGCGCGCCAGCGTCAGCTTGGCGGGGTAAAGCTCGCACCTGGTTCATATGGTTTCGACTCCGTGAGGATCAAGCGCGTCGGACAACCGGCGCGCAACTGAGTTCTCTAGCGGCGCAAGCGAGACGCGTCGCTCGGTCAGTCTAAACGCGAGGCGTGGGCCGGTCGACACCAGGCGCGACTCGGCGTGATTACCCGAGGGGAAACGCGCCCTCGAGCAAGCAGTTGGTCAGCACGGGCACCTGGCTCTGGATGACCGGCTTGCGGCCACGACGGCAACGCTGCCGGCGCGGCCTGGGTTTGTCAGGCAGTTCGCTGAACGCATCGTCGGGTCGATCTGGTACGTGGACGTGTGTGCGGTGCTTGCGTGAGCTGAGGCGGGTGGCTGCTGAGCGCCACGGAGTCACGCTGTGCGCACGCGCGGCGACCGGAGGAGGAAGACGACAGCGACGGCGTTCAACGCGGCCAGCAGACCGAACGCGAGGTCATATTCGCCGCTGCTCTGGGATTGCCAACCTGCCAGCGGCGGCGCGGCGATCGCGGCCACTCCCCAGGCGGTGAACAACTGCGCGAAGCGGCGCGGAAAGGCGGCGACCGCAGCTTGCTTCATCAACACGGCGGGATAGATCGCCGACGCGGCGCCGTACAGAAGTGCAATGACAACCGTCAGCGCGGCCAGCATGACGCCATCGGCAATAACTGCGAGCGCCAGCGTGCCGGTGGTCACGGCAGCCAGGGCGCCGGTCAGGCGCCGCGCCGACATCCGATCGGCCAGCGTGCCTCCGGCCAGCCGCCCGCCGCCATTGGCCAAGCCCACAAGGGCGGTGAGCAACGCCGCACTGATGGCCGGCGTTGCGCGGGCGATCTGCGCGGCCTGGCTGATGACGGCGAGTCCGGCGGCGGCCATGGCGAAGAAGCCGATCCACAGCACCGCCAGTGCAGGGCCACGTCGATGGTCGTCCCCGCGGTCGGGTGCTGCTATCGCAACGTCGTCCGCACCGCTCAGCGTCGCGAGCAGCAGCGCGGCGCTGATCGCGGTGGCTGCAAAAATGGCCGCCTTGACGCCAAACGTGACGGCCAGCCCGGCGCTCCCGACCAGGTGCGCAGTCAGGTAGCTCCACCCGGCCGAGCCGAGTGCGAAGCAGGCCACGACCACACCTGCCGCCAGCCCGAGCTTCGACGCGCCGGAGCGACGCACCGCCGACAGCGCGATGCTGTAGAACTGGCCGCAGGCGCCGCCATAGACAAGCGCGCAGGCAGCCAACACCGGCGGTGCGTCCAGACTGATCGACGCGAGCGCAAGGGCCGACGCGCCAGCGCTCCCGGCCATGATCACGTGGCGCGCAACGGACAGACGGATCAGCAGAGACGGCGCACTGAGAACGCCGATCAGGAACGCACCGGTGGCGACACTGAAGCCAAGCGAGCCTTGTGCGCGGTCGACCAGGGCGGCGTCTTCGAGTGCGCGCAGCAAGACGCTGAGCGCATAGAGGCTGCCACCGCACACGTTGAGCACGGCGGCGCCGAGCAGCGCCCGAAGCGGTGTCGAAATGACTAGCTCGCGGCAGCGATCACGCACAGCGACTGCACCGGGTGCGAGCATTCCTCGCTGCGCACGGGCGCGAGGCCGACGCGTTGGCCGGCCGCAATCCCATGGGTGGCATCGAATCGGACCAGGGCAGCGTTGGTGGCGCCGTCGAATCGCACCAAGGCAAAACCCATCACACCCCGCGTGCTCGTCGCCGGCAAAGATGACTGCGTGCGCGTGGCACTGACCACCACGCCACCCCCCGACAGCTCGGTCCACTCGATCGACGATGACCCGCAGGTGCATCGCAGTCGCGGCGGCGCCCACACGGCGGCGCATCCCGTGCAGCGCGTGGCATAGAGCGAACCTTCGAGCAGGCCCGCAAAGTACGGCGCGAGGCCACCGACGCCATGCCGGTAGCGCAGTTCCAGCGTCAGCGGCACGTTCCCGCTTCCCTGCGGTACGACCTCAGCCATCGTTCATCACCTCGAGGACGTGCACCACCGACAGCGTGCCCACACCGGCATGCGCATCGGCGATGCCGAATCGGCGAGACGACCTGGGCTGCAGGCCGGCGTGGTATCGGCCTTGCAGCAACTGCAGCAAGGTCAGGACCTGCGCGATCCCGGTCGCACCGGGGGGGCCTCCCTGTCCAATCAGGCCGCCTGACAGGTTGACCGGAAGCGGGCCGTCGGAGTCGAACTGTCCTGCCACCACCGCTGGCCCTGCCGCGCCTGGGGCACACAGTTGCAGTCCTTCGAGCCCCTGGAGTTCGGCGCCCGTGTAGGCGTCATACACCTCGGCATAGGCAATCTCACGGCCGGGATCAGTGATGCCCGCCTGCTCGTAAGCGGTGCGGGAAGCGACGAGCTTGCTGCGAAAATCGCCCGGGACCGCCCGATCACCGAGGCGCACTGCATCGCTGGCACAGGCGCTGGCGGCGATTCGCACCGGTGCCCGGTCCATCGGCAGCAGCGATCGCTCGCGCGTGAGCACCAGGGCGGCAGCGCCATCGCTGATCAGGCTGCAGTCAAGCAAGTGGTACGGCGCACTGACGACCGGCGAGGCCAGCACGTCGGCGACAGTGATGTCCATCGGTTTGTGCGCATTCGGATTGCACATCGCGTTGCGATGGTTCTTCACCGACACCGCCGCCATCTGGGCTCGCGTGGTGCCATGCCTTGCGATATGGTCCTGAATCGACAACGCGTACAGCGCGGTGGCAGTGACGCCGTTGAAGCCCTCCAGATCGGCGTCGAACGACAGGCCATAGAGCATGCGCACGTCATCACCCGACAGGTGGCTGGCGGCATGCTCAAACCCCACCACCAGCACCGTGCGATGCAGGCCGGACAGCAGGTGCATGAGGCCGGCGCGCACCGCCTGGCCGCCACTTGCTCCGCCCGTTTCCACGCGCACGGTGGCGGCCGGCGCAAGGCCGATCTCGTCGACGAGCAACGGTGCGGCAACGAGCTGCAACGAGAGGAAGTCGGTTTCGGAGGCGAACACCACGGCATCGACCTCGCGCGCGTCGATGCGCGCGTCGAGCAGCGCCGCGGCCGCCACCTGCCGCACCCAGTCGCGCGGCGTGGAGCAGTCGCGTCGCCGATTGAACGGTGTCATCGCGCCGCCGGCGACGTAGACCGCAGACAAGGCCATGCGCTAGCCCTTCGCCTCGAACTCGCGGCGACGCAATTCGCCGCGCCGGATCTTTCCCGAACTGGTCAGCGGAAACGCATCGACGAACTCGATGGCACGCGGATACTTGTAGGCGGCGAGCTCGTGCTTGACAAGCTGTTGCAGCGCCAGCACCAGCTCATCGGATGGCTGGAAGCCGTCGCGCAGGCGGATGAATGCCTTGACGATGGCGCCGCGCTCCTTGTCTGGACTGGCAACGACCGCTGCTTCGGCCACGGCCGGGTGACGCAGCAACGTGTCCTCCACCTCCGCCGGACCGATGCGGTAGCCCGCGCTCTTGATGAGATCGTCGTTTCTGCCCTGATACCAGATGTAGCCATCGGCATCCATGCGCGCCAGATCGCGCGTGCGGATGAAGGCGCCCAGTGCCAGCGACTCGGGGACACCCAGGTTGCCCCAGTAACCAAGGAACAACGTCGGATCGGCGCGCGACGCGACGATCTCGCCGACCTCGCCTGGCGCGACCGGTTCGCCCTGCTCGTCGACAAGGCGCACATCGTGACCTGGATAGGCCCGCCCCATCGACCCGGGCCGGATCGGATACAGGCTGCGGCAGTTGCCGACCAGGTGATTGAACTCGGTCAGGCCGTAGAACTCGTTGCACACGGCACCAAGCTGCTGCTCGCACCAGCGCACGACCTCACCGGGCAGCGACTCGCCGCCGGAGCACAGGTAGCGCAGGCGCAGTGACCAGGTCGACCGCGGCGCGTCGACCTCGGCCAGTCGCTTCAGCGCCGTCGGTGTCATGAAGCTGTGGGTGACGCCATGACGAGCCATCAGCTCAAAGCAGCGGGCTGACTCGAAGCGGCCATTCCACGACAGCACGGTCTGGCCATGGGCCCAGGCCGGCAGCACCAGGTCGAGCAGGCCGCCGACCCAGGCCCAGTCGGCGGGCGACCAGAACAGCGCATCGGTGGCGTCCATCGACAGGTCATAGAACAGGCGCACGGTCGGCAGATAGGCATCGAGGATGCGATGCGCGTGCAACATGCCTTTCGGATGCCCGGTCGAACCGCTCGTGTACATCAGCAGCGCCGGATCGCTGGCCGCCGTGTCCGTAATCGCGAAGTCCGGGCGGCCACCCTCGACCAGCGTCCAGAACGCATCGGTGTTCGCGTCGCCCGCCACCGTGACAATGCGCGGACGATGATCGGCGGCGGTGATGGCGGCTTCCAGCGCCGGCGACACCGTGCGGGTGATGAGGACGGGCAGGCGCGTATCGCGCAGGACGTGTGCGAGCGTGTCGGGTCCATACATCTCGGACATCGTGCAGACGATGGCGCCGCAGTAGTAGACCGCCAGATGCGCGAGGGCCGTCTCCGGGCCCTGGCCCAGATGGACACCGACGGGCTGGCCGCGCTCGAGGCCAAGCATGGTCAGCGAGTCGGCCAGCCGTCGCGCCAGTTGGTCAAGTTGACGGAACGTCCAGACGCGAATGGTGCCGTCCGCCTGTTCATGCACGAGCGCAGGGTGATCGGCGCGTGGCCCCGCGGCATGGCGGCCCACCGTGTCGGCTGCGATGTTGGCCCGCGACCGCGTCGGGATCGACCATTGACCATCGCTGCCCTCGACGAACCCGGCGGCAGCGAGACGGTTCGAGGCAAGTTCCGATTCGTGAACGATCATCATTGCAGCATCTGTTGAGGAAGCCACAGGACCAGTTCCGGAAAGGCCACCAACAGCGCAAGCACGATCAGTTCGAGGCCGATGAATGGCATGACTCCTCGCGCAACATGCACGAACTTGGTCTTGTCGTCGACCGCACTCATCACCGCAAACAGGTTCATGCCGACCGGTGGAGTAATCACCGATATCTCAACCAGCTTGACCAAGACGATGCCGAACCAGATCGGATCGATGCCAAGCTTCTGCACCACCGGGAACACGAACGGCAGTGTCACCACCATCATCGACGTGGTGTCGAGAAAGCAGCCAAGAAGCAGGTAAAAGACGCAGACGAGAATCAGGAATTCGAGCGGCGTGTCGGCAATCGCCGTGATCACATCGACGAAGCCGTCGATCAGGCCTAGCACCACCAGCATGCGCGAGAAAATGAGGCCGCCAATGAGCACCGCGAAGATGATGCAGCTCACCGTGGCCGCGTCGAGCAGCGCGCTCATCAGGGGCCCGCTGAAACGCTTGCGCAAGCGCGCCAAAAAGATGGCAAAGACGCCAAAGGCACCCACCGCGCCGGCGGCCGACGGCGGAAACAGACCGGCATACATGCCACCGAGTACCAATGCAATCAGCAGCAACACCGGCCACAGCCACTTGATCGCGCGCAGCTTCTCGGAGAGGGAGACGCGCTCGCCGACCATCGGCGCAAGGTCGGGTCGCACCTTCACCATCAACCACAGTCCGGCCATGTAGACGACTGCCGTCAAAATGCCCGGGACGATCCCGGCGATGAGCAACTGACCAACCGACTGCTCGGTAATGATGGCGTAGATCACCATCGTGATCGACGGCGGGATCATCGCGGCAAAGCTGCCGGCGGCAGCGATGGCTCCGATGGACAGGCTGCGGTTGTAGCCGTACTTGAGCATCTCCGGAAACGCCAGACGCGTGAAGACGACCGCGTTGACGATGGTCGATCCGGAGATCGCTGCGAACACCGCGGAGCCAACCACGACCGCCTGGTAAAGCCCCCCGCGCATCCGCCGCAGCCACACGTCCGCTGCTCGGAACACCTCCTCGGTAATGCCCGAGCGCTCCGCAAGAACTCCCATCAATACGAACAGTGGCATGACCGCGTACGCGTAGTTCGATGTGACCGCGTACGGCAGGCTGGTGAGCTGACCCGCCATGAAGGCGAAGCCGGCCCCTGCCCACATGCCGAAGATTCCGGCCAGCGCCATCGCGACGGCCACCGGCACGCCAAAGACCAGCCCGGCGGCGAGCATCGCCACGCTGATATAGCCAACGGTAATCGGATCCACGTCAGGCCCGGGTCGGCATCGCAGCCCGCAAGTTGACGACGAGGTTGCTTGCGCATTGCGCGCACATGAGCAAGGCGCCCAAAGCGAGCGCCGTCTTGGCCGGCCACAGCGGCAACTGGATCAGCCCCGAGCTGAACTCGCCCACGGAAATGCTGGTCCAGGCCAGTCGAACCCCGAACCAGGCGATGAGTCCGTACACGACCAGACTGCACAGATCCGCGACGGCATCGAACACACGCCGCCACCGCTCACTGAACCGCTCGGTGAACAGCTCGACGCGGATCTGCCTTTTCTCGCGCTGGCTCAGCGCCAGCGCGAGAAAGACGCTCGCCACCATCATCGTTTCGGTGAGCTCGTAGGCGCCCGGGATCGGCCAGTCGAGCATCTTCGTCGTCACGACATCGATGCCCCCCAGCAACATCATCACCAGCACGCCAACGCCTGCCAGCGCGGCTGCCCAGCCTTCGAGCCGACCCAGGACGGATGTTGCCGGCGTTGGCGCGACGCTCAAGCCACCTTCTCCACCACTTCCTTCCAGATCGCCACCATCTTGCGGGCGTCAGGCCCCTTGCCCGCCTGCTCCTGGGCCGTGATGAAATCAGAGAAGAAGTCCGGCAACGCCTTGCGCCACTGCTGCCGGTCAGCCTCGGGGAAGGCGTGGAACTTCACGTTGCGCTTGGCCAGTTCCTCGCGGGCGGCCTTTTCCGCTGCAATCGTGGCATCCATGTCGCGCGCATTGGCCTCGTCGGCGACCTCGAGCATGGTCTTCTGCGCGGCGACCGGGAGCTTCTGCCAGGCCGCCTCCGAGATCCACACACCCCAGCTGGGACCGAGCCACAACGTGACTTCACTGATGTTGCGGGCCACTTCGAAGATCTTGTAGTTCATCACGAGGTCGACCGAGAACGGTGCGGCATCGATCACGCCGCGCGACAAGCCTTCGTAAATCTCCGGCAGCGACAGCGTGACCGGCGTCATGCCCGCCGCCTGCGCCATGCGAGGCATGTCCGATCCCCAGGTACGGATCTTCTTGCCGCGCACCGAGGCGAGTGTTGTCAGCGGATCCTTGGAGACCAGCAGGTACGGGTTCAGGTGGTGAAAGAAGAGCGTGCGAACACCGTTGCGCTTGGCCTCCTCTTGCATCGCCGGCACTTCCCCGAGCAGTCGCTTCATCAGCACATTCGCCTGCTTGACGCTGTTCATCGCCATCGGGATCGAGTTCGGCGCCGTATGGAAAGGCAGCTGCTTCGGGAAGTACGCGGGCGACATCGCACCCATCTCGACCGCGCCGTTTTGCATCAGCGACAGGTTCTCATTGGCCTTGCCCAGTGCCTCGGACCAGAAGATGCGGATCTCCACCTCGCCATTGGTGCGCTTCTTCACCTCATCGGCGAACCACTGGTCGACCTTCGAACCGGCCGTCGTTGCGGGCCACTGTGAATTCAACTTCAGCGTCGTCTTTGCGCGTGCCGGCCGCGCGTGGCCGATGGCGGTCGCGGCGATCGCGGTTCCGAGGAATGTGCGGCGATCAAATGTCATGTCTGTCTCCTGGTCGAACTTTTTGAGAATGAGAACTAACGCCTGACACGCACTCAGCGCGGGGGCTCGCGTGCGCGCAGGTCCTTGCGACTGATCTTGCCGGTGCTGGTGAGCGGAAACTGGTCGACGAACTCGATGATCCGCGGGAACTTGTAGGCGGCGAGATTGGTTTTGACATGTAGCCGCAGTTCGTCGGCGAGCGCTTCGGAAGGTAGGCAGCCGGCGGCGAGGCGAACAAAGGCCTTGACCGCCTGACCTCGTTCGGGATCGGCGACGCCAACCACCGCGGCTTCCTCGACCGCCGGATGCGAGACCAGTGTGTCCTCCACCTCGGCCGGTCCGATGCGGTAGCCCGCACTCTTGATGAGGTCGTCGCGCCGCCCTTCGTACCAGAAGTAGCCGTCTTCATCGATCTTTGCGTAGTCACCCGTGAGGACCCAGTCGCCACTGAACATGCTGGCCGTGCGTTCGGGCTGGTTCCAGTATTCGAGGAAAAGCGTCGGATCGTTACGACGCGCCGCGATCTGGCCGACCTGCCCTGCCGTCATCGGGCGCCCATCGTCGTCGAGGATCGCCAGATGATGTCCAGGGTAGGCCCGGCCCATCGAGCCCGGCTTGGCGGGGTAGAGCTGACGACAGTTGCCGACCAGGTGGTTCACCTCGGTCAGGCCGTAGAACTCGTTGATCGGAACCCCGAGTTCCTTCAGCGACCAGTCCAGCACGGCACTCGGACAGGGTTCGCCGCCGGTCCCGATCGCGCGCAGCTTCAGCCCTGGCCAGCGTTGACGCGGAGACGCGACCTGCGCCATGCGTTTGAGCGCGGTGGGCGTGAGGAACGTATGGGTGACGCCATGCTCGGCCAGGAAGCCGAACACCCAATCGGGCGTGAACCGGCCCTGCCCTGCAACCACGGTGTGCCCGAAGAACCATCCGGTCATCTGGACGTTGACGATGCCCGCGATCCACGACCAGTCCGAAGGGGTCCAAAGGACCTGACCTGGTTCGCGCATCTGCAACTCGTAGAACATCGACACGGACGCCAGATAGCCGAGCACCAGCCGATGCGCATGCAGGATGCCCTTTGGCAGGCCCGTCGAACCCGAGGTGTAGAGCAGTAGCGCCGGGTCATTCGCGCGGGTCTGGGCGGGCGCTTTGAGGGGCGCGTGGTTGCGATAGTCATCAACGGCCACCTCGTCCGCATGCGCAGCACCGGCAACGATCACGGTCCGCAGGTCAGGCAGTTCGTCGCGCAGACCGGGCAGCGCGTCCCACGCGCTGCGCGTTGTCACGACAACCGGCGCACGACTGTCGCGCATTGCGTGGCGCAGCGTATCGCGGCCGTAGAGCAGCGACAGTGGCGCGATGATTGCGCCCAGCTGGTAGGCAGCGAGGTGGGCAAGCGCGGCCGTCAAGCCCTGTGACGCATAGCAGATCACGACCTCGCCACGCGTGACGCCAAGACTCTGAAGGAATGACGCAAAGCGCCGCGCTTCAAGATCGAGTTCAGCATAGGTCAGTGTGCACGGCGGACCTTCGTCGCCCGCCGCGCAGACGAGCGCTAAGGCGTTCGCCTTCGGTCCGGCCGCGTGGCGGCCGACCGTTGCCTGCGCCATGTTGAAGTGCTCGGGCTGCGTGATCGAGAACTGCTGTCTCAGGTCCGCGTAAGCGCGCGCCTGTGTATGCCACCCGTTGACGTCGGTGACGAGCCGATCGATGACATCGGCCTCCGCGTTCACCGGAAGGCTGTCGCCTGGCACCACAGTGTCTCCATGACTTTTGTTGTGGCGGCATGTTGAGGGACGCTTGCGCATCGATGCAAGCGATAATATTCGATCGATTCTGATCGATTGTTCAAATGACTCTCAAGCAGCTGCAGGCGTTCTTCTGGGTCACCCGCCTGGGTAGTTTTGCCGCGGCGGCCACCAAGCTTCACACCACGCAATCGACCATGTCGACGCGCGTGATCGAGCTCGAATCGAGCCTCGGTGTTCAGCTGTTCGACCGGACCGCGCAGTCTGCCCGCCTCACGCCGAAGGGTCGTGAGTTGCTGCCGCTGGCGGAGCGACTGCTCGGGCTGGAGGCGCAGATCCGCAGCACGGTGAGCGATCCGACCTCGCTCGCGGGTGTCGTCAAGGTTGGCGTGGCGGAGTTCGTTGCCCTGGCATGGCTGCCTGCCTGGGTTGCCCGCGCCAATCGGCTGTTCCCCAACGTGGTGTTGGAGATGGATGTCGACCTGACCCTCTCGCTACACCAGAAGCTCGCTGCCGGCACCCTCGACATGGCGCTTTTGCCCGGCCCCACCCCGGACCCGTTGCTGGTGCAGCGCCGTCTCGGCGCGGTGACCTTCTGTTGGATGGCGAGCCCCGCCTTGGGCGTGCCACGGTCCGCGCTGACGGCCAAGGACTTCGAGCAGTTTCCGATCATCGTGCTGTCTTATCAGTCGAACCTGCACGCGATCATGCGCAATTGGTTCGAACTGTCCGGCGCGGTGCCGCGGCGGGTGGACGTATGCAACAGTCTGGCGACGATCGCGTCCCTCACCATGGCCGGCCTCGGCCTGAGCTTCCTGCCGCGCGACTTCCATCGCAAGGACATCGAAAGCGGCCGCCTGCAGATCGTGAAGACCCGCCCAAGCATTCCGCCGCTCGACTACGTTGCCGCTTACCGATCCGATCGACCCAATGCGCTGGTGGGTCCGCTGTCCGATCTGGCGGTGTCGATCAGCGACTTTGAGCAGGGGCCGAGGCTCGGCTCACCGCTGGTTTCGCGCAGGCCAGCCGCGCGCGGTTGAAAATTGCGCATCACAACGCGCGCGGCCCCACCGCCGCACGACGCGACACCGGCACCTTGTGCCGGGCCGCCGGCCGGGCATCACTTGATCGTCGCGTTGCTGCCGCCCGCGGGTAGAGACACGTCGGCAGCCAGGTTGCCGTTACGCACCAGCATGTAGGCGGCAACAGCCGTCTTCTGCGCGTCGTTGAGCTTGCTCGGATCGTCGAACGGCATCATCAACTGCAGATAGTCGAACAAGCCCTTGGCGGTCCCGAACTTGGCGATGTCATGCCCCGGCCCCCAGATCGGGCGTGGAAAGACGGTGGCGTCGCGTCCACTGGGGCCGTGACATAGCGCGCAATGCTGCTGGAACAGTCGCGCCCCTTCGGCAACCTGCGCGCTCGCGCCGCTGGGAACAGGCGGCGTCGCGGCCTGTGCCGCAACAGCAAGTGGCCACGAAAGCAGCAGCGACACCGCCGCCGGCAAGACGCTGCGCTTGAGCGTATGGATCTTGGACATGATGAGCGGAGTGAGCGCGCCGCAGACGCCTAGGTGGCCTCTGCGGCGTGGCGGTGGCTAGACGATGCGGACCTTGAACTTCGGAATCGCGCCGTTGGCCATGCCGAGCTGATTGAACGGTACGGTCTCCGGCTGCACGTTGTTCGCCATGTCGATGCCGCGTGTCTCGATGACGTGGTCGCCGACCGCCGCGTCCCACGGAAAGTCGAAGCGCACCCAGGTGTACTTGCCGAGGTTCGGGCCCCAGACGTTCGCGCGCTGCCAGCGGCCGCCATCCACCCGGTACTCGACATGGCGCAGGCCGTGCTGAGGAGCCCAGGCGTAACCGCGCATCATCTGTCGGCCGCTCTTCATGATCGGCCATTCGCCGCGCTTCAATGGATAGTTGGCCGGGACCGAGGGCGACTTCTCCAGCACCAGCGGCACCGTCAGCGTGGACTTGATCGGCATCCACGTGACCATCGGCCCCTTCACATCGGCCTTGGTGATGCCGCCGATGAACTCGTCGGTGGCTGTCACTTCAGGCGCGCTGTAGGCCGGGCCGATGTAGACCTCGCCGCGGGTGTTCAGGCGGCACCAGTGCTGATGCGTGTCGATGCGAATCTCGGTGAGCCACTTGGTCCAAGCCGTACCGCCCCATCCTGGCACCACCATGCGCACCGGTGCGCCATGGTCCGGTGTGAGTTCGTTGCCGTTCATGCGGAAGCAGATGCCGACGTCGTCCGGGCGCGAGGTGAGGTCAGCCACCGGGATCGGTCGGCCCATGTCGCCGCCGTCGACCCCGGACCAGAACAGTGCCGACTTTGCATTCTTCTTCAGTCCGACGAGGTTGAAGATGTGGCTCATCGGCACGTACTGCCACTCGGCCTGACCGACCGCGCCCATCACCCAGTTGCCGCCCGCAACCTCCTTCATGTCGAGCTGTTCCCAGAACAGCGTGCGACTGTTGCCATGGCACTCAAGCGTGGCGATCATGTGGCGCGACGGCATCCTCACCAGTTCGTCGTAGGTGATCTCGATCGGCCGCTCGATGCCGTTGCCGTGGATCTTGAGCTTCCAATTCTTCGGGTCGAGCACCGGTTTGTCGGCCACCAGCGGTGTCGGGTAATGGTTGCGGACGTAGAACTCCTCGATCGGCGTGATGTAGGTCGTGAAGTCCCAGTAGTTGCCGCTGCGCACCGTGGCGCCGATGTTGAGCAGGCGCGAATCATTCTTCAGCAGCACACGGCGTGGGGCAGCAGCCGGCGCGGCAGGTGCTGACGCGGGTGCAGCCTGGGCTGCCGCCGTCAGCGGCGCGGCGGCCGCAGCACCGAAGGCCGCGGCCGACACGAAGAACCGGCGGCGGTCGTTGACCGCGCCCTTGCTCAAGGCTTCCTTGACCAGCGCCTCTTCCTGCGCGCGTTGCTTGTCTGCTGACATGTCAAATGTCTCCTCGTTATCGATGTGCGGCCTGGTGCCGTCGGTCGACCATCTCCACTTGGCTGCAACGCCCACTTGCACCGATACTCGGCTCCGGTGTGTCGCTCGTGCTCTGGTGACCGCGGGGATGGTGAGCGCGGCCGGCGCACTCGACGCAAGACCCTCGCCATCGCGGCGCAGCATGTGTAAGTGGCTGACCCACAAAGGACTCCTGTTGCGCGATTCAACCTGCGTGTTCCGCCAACGTGACCTTCGACCCACTTAACGCGCCATTGAAGTTACGAAGTCGAAACCGCCGACGGCTGATCGCCGCCAGCGCGGCCCTGCCGTTGTCGCTGCTACCGACCGGCGCGCGCAGTGCGACACGGCTGCGTTTCGGGACCACGCCGGTGTTCCTCGACGATCAGTTCGCCTTGCTCGGCGTGTGGCAGAAGTACCTCGAGTCGCGACTGGAGCGACCTGTGTCCTTCGTCCAGCGCGGCAGCTACCGGGAGATCATCGATCTGCTGTTCGACGAGTCGATCGACGTCGCCTGGCTGTGCGGCTTTCCATTCGTGCTGTATCCGCAGCGCATCAGCCTGGTCGCGGTGCCGAGCTACCAGGGCCGGCCGCTGTACCAGTCGTACCTGATCGTGGCGGCTGACGATCGCCGCACCGAGCACATCGGCCAGTTGCGCGATCGCGTGTTTGCCTTCAGCGATCCTCTGTCGAACAGCGGCTACCTGGTGCCGCGCGCGGAGTTGATCCGCGCCGGTCATGCGCCGGATCAGTTCTTTCGTCGAACCTTCTTTACTTTCGGCCATCGCAAGGTGGTGCAAGCGGTGCAGGTGCGCCTGGCCCACGCAGGCGCGGTCGACGGATACGTGTGGGACACGCTGGTCAAGCAGCAGCCGCAGGCCACCGCTGGCGTGCGGATCGCCTGGCGCTCGCCGCTGTTCGGCTTCCCGCCAGTGGTGGCTCGCGCCTCGCTCGCGCCGCTTGAACGGGAGGCAGTCACACAGGCGTTGCTCGGCATGCCGCGCTCGGAGCGCGGCATGCATCTGCTGGAGCGACTCAACATCGACGGCTTTCAGCGCGCCGACGCGGGCTTGTTCGACGGCATCCGCGGCCTGGTACGCACCACCGAGCGCAGCTGAGATGAAGATTGCCGACATCAGCTACCGGATCAAGATCCCGCTGGCGCTCAGCGCGGTGATCCTGCTGACCGAACTGGTGGTGACCTCGATGCTGGTGACGCGCGCGTTCCATGACGCCCGTACTGACCTCGAAGCAAGCGCGCTCAACCTGACCACCGTGCTGGCGCGCTCACTGCGCGAACCGATGGTGCGCGACGACTTGTGGCAGGCATTCGAGGTGATCCGCACGCCACTGGCGGCGCGCAGCACCGAGAACCCGCTGCAGGCGATCGTCGTTCTCGACGCCACCGATCGCGTATTCGTGGCCTCCGACCCGCAGCACCTTCCGGTGACCACGCCGCTCGAGTCGGTCCCCGAGGGGCTGGTCGAGATCGTGCTGCGCTCGCGCGACTTCGGTCAGTTCGAGTTTCGCCAGGCGCAGGGCGAGGCAGGTGCTGAACTGGCCGCTGCCGGGCCGGTAATCGCCGAAGACGGCACGCGCCTGGGCACGGTGCTGATCGAGTTCGATGCCGAGCGATACCACGCACGGGTGCGCTCCACGCTCATCGACGTCCTCCTCATCAGCCTCCCCGGGCTGGTGTTCCTGATTCCCCTCGGCTGGTATTGGGGCAAGCGCATGGCCGAACCGCTGGCGCAGACCGCGCAGGCACTGTCACGCGTCGGTCACGACGCGCCGGCCGCGATCGCCGCCGGCCTGCCGCCGGCCAGCCGCGACGAGATCGGCCGTCTGGCGGCACAGACCCGCGGCATGCTCGACGAACTCGCGCGCAAGGAGGCACTCGAGCGCGAGATGGTGGCCTCCGAGCGACTGGCCGCAGTCGGTCGCGTGTCAGCAGCGATCGCCCACGAGATCAACAATCCGCTGGGCGGCATGCTCAACGCGATCGACACCGCGCAGCGCCACGCTGAGCCCGATCCCTTCACGCGGAAGACGCTCGGCCTACTGCAGCGCGGCCTGCAGCAGATCCGCGCAACTGTCAGCGCATTGCTGGTCGAGGCACGCCTGGATTCGCCTCAGCTGGATGCGCAGGACTGGCAGGACCTGCGCACCCTGATCGATCCGCAAGTCCAGGCGCGCGGGCTCGGCTTGCTCTGGAACATCGAGCCGGCGGCCGCCGAGCCGTTGCCGTTGCCGGCGCACCAGATCCGCCAGCTGGTGCTCAATCTGCTGCTGAACGCGATCAAGGCCGCTGACGAGGATGGCCAGATCGAGCTGACAGTGGTACGCGGCCCCGGGCTGCTCGGCGTGGTGGTCGGCAACACCGGGATGCCGATCCCGCCCGAACTGCTCGGCCGGCTGTTCGAGCCGTTCGTCGCCGCGACCGAGCGCGACGGCAAGCGAGCTTACGGATTGGGACTGTGGGTCTGCTACCAGATCGTGCAGCAACTGCGAGGTAGCATCAGCGCCGAAAGCGCCGACGGCTGGACCCGCTTCGCGGTATCGCTGCCGATCGAAGAGCGCATGGCCATCTGAAGAACGCGGTCGTGTCGAAGAACACTCGCCAGCAGGAGACACCGTGGCGCGCATCTGCCTGATCGAGGACGATCCCATCATGGGCGAGTCCCTGTCCGACCGTTTCCTGCTCGAGGGCTTTGCACTCGACTGGTTCAAGCGCGGCGCGCCAGCCGTGGACGCTCTGCGCTCGCAGGCTTACGACGCCGTGATCAGCGACGTGCGACTGCCGGACATCTCCGGCGAAGACGTGTTCGGCCAGGCGCTCGCATCGGCCGGCTCGCTTCCCCCTTTCATGTTCATCACCGCCTATGCCTCGGTCGACCGCGCGGTGGACATGCTCAAGCGCGGTGCCTGCGACTACATCACCAAGCCCTTTGACATCGGCGATCTGGTCACCAAGGTGCGCTCGTTGGTCGGCGAAGGCCCGGCGGCACCGTTGCCGCTTACCGCAGGCGTGCTCGGCATCTCGGCGCCGATGCGTGCGCTCGAGTCGCAGGCACCGCGCGTCGCCGCCCGCGCCAGAACCGTGCTGATCAGCGGCGAAAGCGGTGCCGGCAAGGAGGTGCTGGCGCAGCATCTGCATGCACTGGCGCACCCGCACGGCGACGCCCCGTTCGTGGCGGTCAATTGCGGCGCGATCCCCGAGACGCTGATCGAGGCCGCGCTGTTCGGCCATGAGCGCGGCGCGTTCACGGGCGCCGACCGCGCGCGCAAGGGCCACTTCGAGCAGGCCCACGGCGGCACGCTGTTCCTCGACGAGATCGCCGAACTCCCGGCCGCACTCCAGGTCAAGCTGCTGCGCGTGCTGCAGGATCGGCGCGTTCAGCGCCTGGGCGCGGAGAGCGGCGTGGAGGTCGACCTGCGCCTGATCTGCGCCACCCATCAGGACTTGCGCGCGCTGGTGGCCAGCGGCCGTTTCCGCGAGGACCTTTACTACCGGATCAACGTGGTGCAGCTCGCGGTGCCGCCGTTGCGTGATCGCGCCGAGGACATCTTGTGGCTGGCCGCCTCGTTCCTCGGCGAACAGGCGGCGCGACTCGGCGAACCGCCACGCAGCCTGTCGCCTGGCGCGCGGGCCGCGCTCCTCGCTCACGCCTGGCCCGGCAACGTGCGTGAGTTGCGCAACCGCATCGAGCGTGCCTGCGTGCTTTCGCAGCAGTCGGTGCTCGGCGCTGCCGACCTGTTCGATGACGCCGCCTACGCCAGCGGGCCAAGCGGCGCACTGCCGACACTCGACGCCTTCATGGCCGAAGCCGAGCGCAGCTACCTGCAGGCGGTGCTCCAGCGCTTCGGCGGCCGCGTCGGCGCTGCTGCGGCAGCGCTCGGCATCTCGCGCAAGACGCTGTGGGAGAAGAGCAAGCGTTACGGACTGCGCGCTGAGGACGCGCCAGTGTCCTGAGCACGCGATGCCGTGCGTCCGACCAGATGCCGATGCGTCAGCCGAGGGGCTGCACTAACCGCCTGCTCGGTGCGCCACCACCAGCGCGCTCGCCTCGCCTTCCAACGCCCTGCCCCGGTGCGGCAAACGTGCGTCGAAGTACACCGCATCGCCCGCCTCCAGCACATGCCGCTCATGGCCGATCTGCCACTCCACGCGGCCGCTCAGTATGAACAGGAACTCCTCTCCCTCGTGCTCGAAGAAGACGTACTTGTCGATGTTGCTGGGGAAGGTGAACAGGAACGCTTCCATCTTGGCGGTGACGTTGCCGCCGATCAGACTGGCGTAGTCGTAGCCGAACGCTGAGGCGCCCCGGATCACTTGCGAGCGCTCGGCCTTCCGCACGATCGAGACGAACGGTGAGGCGGGCGCACTGTTCGCGCTCTCGCCATTGATCAGCGATGTGACCTCGACGTTGAGGGCGCCAGCAATGCGGATCAGGGTACCGAGCGGTGGCGTCTGCAAACCGTTTTCGATGCGCGACAGATAGCCTTTGGACAGCCCCGACAGTTCGGCCAGCCCCTCGAGCGTCAGCTGTTGCTTGCTGCGACAGTGCTGGATACGCGCGCCCAACTCGTCGAGCGCACTGGTTTCCACCTTGCGCGTCGTGGTTGCTGCCGATGTAGGTCGCTTGGGCTTGGCGCGCTTGGCGGTGCTCATGCCGCCGCCCCCGCGGTACGCACGATCGGCAGCCGCTGCGCATTGGCCCGGCGCGCCGCGCCGTATTCGAGGATGCGGGCAATCTGCGCCGTCCTGTCCGGCCCAAGCGCCTGCTCGAGGACGTAAAGCACGGTATCGATGCAAAGCGACACGCCGCCGCCACTGATGACCTGCCCGGTGTCCACCAACAGTGCATGGCGGGCGATCACCGGGTACTCCCGCGCCAGGATCTCGATCGGCGGCGTCTCGCCCGGCGCGGCCTCCACTTTGGTCGTGGCGGTCTTGCCATCCAACATGCCAGCGGCCGCAGCGATCATGGCGCCGGTGCACAGCGTGACCAGCCGCGCGGGTGGTGCCGCGCCTCGCACGTAGGCGAGCAGTGCTTCGTCATCCCGCGCGGACGTCCAGCCGGGGCCGCCAGGCAGCAGCAGCACGTCGAACATCGGCGCCGTATCGAACGGGTAATCGGGCAGCACGCGCAGGCCGTTGCTGAAGACCACCGGCGCATCGCGCGCCGCCACCAGCGCAAATGACAACGCCGGCTCGATACGGCGTGCCATCGAAAGCACGCCCACGGCCGCCAGGTCGATGGGCTCGACGCCCGGGTAAACGACAAAGCCGAACTTCATCGGATCCTCCACCAGGCTGCGCGTCCACCGCCCCCAGCCCGCAGCTCTTGTTTCTGAGAAGGAAACATTATTGTGCGAATCAACCGCGGCTTGTGATCAACCGGTGCGCCCTTGCACTGGAAAAGAGCGAGCCCCTTGAGGAAAGAAGGCGTTTCCATTAGTTTCCGAATCGGAAACACTTGGCACGGTCCTCGCTAGCGCTCCAGTCCGCGGCGTTACTTCGACCGCCCACCACGTTCCATTCATGCCAAGGGGTTTCCATGACCAATGCCACAAGCAAGACCGCGGCCAAGCGACGCTTCCTGCGCACGGCCGCGCTGGTCGGCGCCACCGCTGTTGCGGCACCTGCCGTCGTTCGCGCGCAAGCGCCGGTCACGCTGCGCATGCAGAGCGCCTGGCCAGCCAAAGACATCTTCCACGAGTTTGCGACCGACTACGCCAAGAAAGTCGGCGAGATCAGCGGCGGCCGACTGCAGATTCAAATGCTGCCGGCGGGAACCGTGGTCGGCGGTCTGCAGGTGGTCGAAGCGGTGAGCAGCGGCACCCTCGATGGCGGCCACGCCGTGCCCGGGTTCTGGTTCGGCAAGAACACCGCGTTCGGCCTGTATGGCGCCGGACCCAACTTCGGCATGGATGCCAATCAACTACTCGGCTGGATTCACCACGGTGGCGGAGACAAGCTCTACGCCGAGGTACAGGCGGCGGCGCGTCTGAACATCCATAGTTTCATGTACGGCCCGGTGCCCACCGAACCGTTGGGCTGGTTCAAGAAGGAGATCCGGACACTGGCGGATCTGAAGGGTGTGAAGTACCGCACCGCCGGTCTAGCGGTACCGATGATGGCCGCGCTTGGCATGTCGCCGGTGCAGATGGCGCCTGGCGACATCGTGCCGGCCCTGGACCGCGGCGTACTGGATGCAGCGGAGTTCGCCAACGCCACGGGCGACCGGTTGTTGGGCTTTCCCGATGTCGCCAAGTTCTACTACCAGCGCAGCTTCCACATGGCTAACAACGTGTTCGAACTGCTGGTCAACAGCAAGCGCTTCGAGGCGCTCCCTGCGGAACTGAAATCGGTGATGCGGGTGGCAGCGGACGCCTGCAGCGCTGAGATGTCGTGGAAGGCGATGGACCGCATGTCGACCGACTACATCGAGCTGCAGACCAAACAGGGCGTGCGCGCGATCAAGACACCGCCGGCCATTCTCGATGCGCAGTTGAAGGCGTGGGACGGCGTGGTCCAGAAGTTCTCCGGCGAGAATCCGCTGTTCGCCAAAGTCGTGGAGTCACAGCGTACGTGGGCGCGCCGGGTCGTCTTCTGGGCAGACGAGGTGACGGTCAACTCGGAAATGGCCTACCGCCACTTCTTTCCGCGCGGCCCGGTGGCTGCGTGACGACCCACTGAGTCAACTGGCCGCTCACGCAGTTCTCTGCGTGGCAGCCAGGGGCAGCAGTCAAACAACGGAGACGCGAATGGATTCAGCGGTACGGGTGCGGTACTACGGCTGGTCGGCACTGTCGATCGAGAGTGCCCACGGAGCATTGTTCTTCGACCCGTTCTGGCGCCCGTACTGCGGCGCGCAATGGTTCGATCAGGCGGACTTCTCGCATGCCAGGTATGTGTGCGTCACGCATGGCCACGAAGAGCACTTTCTCGACGTGCCTCCCCTGCTGCGAACGACCGGCGCCCAGGCGTTCGGCTCGCCCAGCACCATCAGCTTTCTCAAGTGGCGTGGACGTATCCCAACCAGCCGGCTGCACCCGCTTGAGTCCGGAGAGTCGGCGAATGTGCCGGGTTATGCGATCAGCGCCTTCCTGTGGAAGCACCGCGACATCAACCTGTGGAAAGCGTTGTCGAAGGCCGTATTCCATGGGAACGCAACGCAATTGTCGTGGGCGATGTCCAGCGCCACGCGCGCGCCCTTCTACTCGCCTTACACCGGCTTTCACGTAGCGGTCGACGGTGGACCCACGATCATGAACTACAACGAAGGCTTCAACAGCAAGATGACGGACACCGAGATTCAGGCCCTTGGGCGCGCACTGCCGACCGATGTGCTGCTGGGTGGCATGCAACTGGACTTCGTCGCGGATCTTGCGCGCGGCGCCGCCGCGATCGACCCGCGACTCGTGCTGCTTTACCCACCGCACGAGTACTTCCACAAGATGATGGGTGTGCAGTCGCGACCGTGGGGCGAGTTTGTCGACGCCGTGCAGCGGGCGGTGCCCAAGGCGACCGTATTGGCGTTGACCCCAGGCGACGAGGTCGATCTGCGCACTGGCGCGCTGACGCGATTCGGTCGCCTGGCCGCGGCGGCGTGAGCATCCCGACGGTTTTCAGCGAAAGCAGGAGATGACGATGAACAAGACGATCGTGACGACACCCGACGCGCCGGCGGCGATCGGCCCGTACTCGCAAGCGGTGAAGACAGGGCTGGTGGTGTTCTTGTCGGGGCAACTTGGCCTCGACCCGCAGACCAAGGAACTCGTCAGTCAGGACGTCGAGGCTCAGGTGCGCCAGTCCTTCAAGAACCTTGCCGCCGTGGCGCAAGCGAGCGGCGGCACCTTGGCAGACGCCGTGAAGCTCACCCTGTTCCTCACCGACCTCGCCCAGTTCGCCAAGGTCAACGAGATCATGGCCGAAGTGATGCCGCAACCTTACCCGGCACGATCGACGATCGGCGTGGCCAGTCTGCCGAAGGGCGCGCAGTTCGAGGTCGAAGCAGTTTTGGTGTTGCGCGGATAGTGCAAGTGTTCTTCTCGTCGCGGCCCGTTGCTGACGTGCCTGCGAAAGAGACCTGCCACTCGCCGCAAACGGCTCCCGCCTAAGTCCGTCGGCTACTCGATCCAGAGCGCCGTTGCGCCAGGGCTTCGTAGGCACTGACCATGAGGTTGCACTGGCCGCGACGAGCGCCTACTGCGCATGAGCGCCTGCAAGAAGCGTGCGACGCCGGTGCCGCCGACCCAAGCACCAAAGGCGGCGTGGAGGTCGTCGGCAAAGCGAACGCAGATCAAGCTGCAGACGCAGTACAAGTGAATCGTCGAGGCACCAAGCGGCTGTCAGGGTGAGCCGACCCATGGGTCAGCCACCGCAATGCAGAGTCGCAGGTCCGAGCGCCGGTCTTGACCTTCTAAGCCGCATCCGCCGTGACGGAAAAGCGATCGTTCTGTGCGTCGCGCAACTCGAGTTCCAGCGCCGCATGGGAGATCTTGATGTGCGTATGGAGCCAGTCGCGCAGGAAATGAATGAACCGGGTCGTCGCATCCGATGATCCTGCGTCGCTGCTCTGTCTGTACTCCTGGATGGCTTCGACCAGTCGCTGCTGCTGCGCGCGATGGCGCGCCTGCTCCTCGAGGAAGTGCAGGCGGGCATTTGCCACGAGCTCGCCTAACGCGCGATCCATGGCGGCGCCGTCCTTCGATTCGATGACGACTTCACAGAGGTTGTTGACCGCACTCATCAGCTTCTTGTGCTGCTCATCGATTGGCCGGACTCGAACAGAGTGCTCCGGACCCCATCTCAACAACGGCATGGTCGCCTCCTGGCAGTGGCCGCCGACAGTCTTGCCCTGCAGCGTTCTGGCTAACGGGAAACGCCCCCATTGTGGAGCGACCGGAAGCAAAGACGTTTTGCTTAGGTCAAGTTTTGGCTTTTTCTCGCCTTGGCGCGCCGGCGCTGCAAAGGCGGCCCGATCGGTCAGCCATCGTGATCCTGCGCATGGCCGCACCCATACCCAAGCCGGGACTGCACATCGTCCAGCCGCCCTTGGTGCGCTTGCGAACAGACGCTGCGGCGCAGCACGCCTAGCCTGGGTCTTGAGCGATAGGTCCGCCGCCGCGATACACGCAGGCCGGTCCGATTCAGCCCAAAGCAAGCCACCGCTCGCATAACAAGGAGTCCCGAGATGCTCTATTACGCCGTTGTCTTCCTGGTCATCGCGTTAGTCGCTGCGTTACTTGGCTTCGGCGGTGTTGCCGCCAGCGCTGCCGGGATCGCCAAGATCCTGTTCTTCGTCTTCCTGATCCTCGCCCTCGTCAGCTTCGCTTTCGGCCTTCGCCGAAGCAGCTGACATACGCCCATTCATTTTCCGACCCGGTCGCAATCGAAGAAGCCGGCTTGCACCCTCACTCACCTCGAAGGACGTCTCATGGTCTCCACCACGCTTCCCACTGCCTCCACGAACGGGCTCGTCGATCAGGCTGCCCAGTCGGCTGATCAAGCTATCCGATCCACACAGCGCGCCACCAACCACGCGTTAGACAGCCTGGCCAGCGGCGTGCAGAACTTGCGCCATGACGCCGCGCCGGTGATGAACCGCGCGGCCGAGCAGGCCAGCACGATGGCGCATCGCGGACTCGACGCGATTCGCGAGACCTCGCATCGCGTAACAGAGTCGGTCCGACATGGCTCGGACAGCACGGTCAACTACATCAAGGAAGAACCCGTCAAGGCCATGCTGATCGCGGCCGGCGCAGGCGCAGCCTTGATGGCGCTTGTCTACCTGCTGAGCCGCTCGCGCGCGCACGACTGATCCGTGGCCATGGATGCGGCGCATCGGGCCGTCGTAGTGGAAGCGCGTCCATGACGATGCATCCACTGGTGCGCCTCGTCGCAAACGAGCCGCGCCTTCTCGCGGAGCACGCCCAGGGCTACGCCGAACTGCTTGCCGCCGAGTTTGGCCAGGTGTCGGCGATATGGAAGCGACGTGCACTGCTCAACGCGATTGCGTTGTGCTGCCTGGGCGTGGCTGCGATCCTGGCCGGTGTGGCGCTGATGCTGTGGGCGGTCAGCCCGGCCGCGGCGATCCGTGCCCCGTGGGCGCTGCTCGTTGCGCCGTTGATTCCCTGTGCGGTCGCATTGGGCTGTCTTGCGCTTGACCGCGTCGCGGGCGGCACGGCGGCGTTTGCCAGTGTCCGACAGCAAGTTCAGGCTGATCTCGTCATGCTGCGGCAGGCTGACGCAGCATGAACTCGATCCTCCCTGCTAGCGGCCGCCTGGCACTGTCGCGCGAACGCTTGCGGCGCGCGATGCAGGCCGAGACCGACCGCGCTTCGGCTGTCGCGGTGACCAACACCTCTGCCTGGAGCTGGCTCCATGGCGTGATGTCGGCCCCCGGCATCGGCATGGTGATCGAGGCCGTCCGCCAGTGGTGGGCACGGCACCCCTTGCACGTGGCGGGGAGAGCAGCGAGCACGGCCGCACAGGTCATCGTCCAGCCGCTGGCGCAGCGCCATCCGGTTGGGCTCATGCTGGGCGCGGCTGTAATCGGCGGTCTGGTTGTCCTGCTGCGGCCGTGGCGGTGGCTATTCAAGCCTGCGCTGTCAGCCGGACTGCTGCCACAGTTGTTCCGCACAGCCGCAGCCAGCGTCCCGGCCGGAACGTGGACGACAGCATTGCTCTCGCAGTTGCTGCAGCCCCCTCCGCCTCACACTGAGCCGCAGCAACCGGGCGCGACAGTCCAGCCTGCGGCTTCGACGCCGCCGATTGACCCTGCCAACGTCGCGACGGCTCCGGGCTGACCCGGCTTCCGGATCACGTGCGCTGCACACGTGGACGACCGTCCCAGGCAGCATGGTGACACGTGGCAACAACGATCGACACGTCTCACTTGGGCTGAGAAGCACCTCTGCGTCGGCACCAACGTTGCCTCGCAACGACGCCGCCCGCACCGCGTTGGGCGTCCGTTCTCCCGTGGAGACAGGCGAGTCGCCGTCCGGGTGACGCCTGAAGCCAGCACGGCGCCTTGCGGCGCTGTGCGATGGGCTCACGACGGCGGCGCCATCAGCGCTTGATGGCGCTGATCTTCGTGCCTTCGATGCTCAAACTGGCCATTAAGCCCTGCTGGTCGGAGATGAAAGCGTAGGCGTCGCTCTTGAGCGTCGTGGTCGACAGGTTCTTGGCCACGCCCTCGTTGACAACAACCACGCTGGGACCGACGCCGAACTCCCAACCGTTGGACTTGGCCAGGTACTTGACCGCCTTGTCGCTCATCAAGAACACGACGTAGGCATAGGACTCTGCGCCTGCCTGCCAGCCCCAGGAGGCAGACACCGAGTTGTAATACTTGGTGGCTCGGCCGGGTTGAATGAGTACGCCTTCGCCGTAGCCTCCGCCAAAGATCAGACCGGCCTTGATGACTTTGGGGAAGACGAGGATGGCCTTGGCCTTCTTGGAGATCACCTCTGCCACGGGGCGCCCCTTGTATAGGGTCTGCAGCGCCTGCTCGGCGTCTTTGTCCAGATCTTCGGCGCTGGCGGCATGCACGACGCTCAATGGCGCGGCGGTCAGCAGTGCGGCGGCGCCGGCGAGTAACGTGGTGTGAAAACTGCGGCGGGTAAGTGTCATCGTCTGTCCTTCATTCAGTGAGTCCAGCGCGGTTGCGCTGTGCTCCGCTTGTAAGGCGACTTGCCGCTGCGGTCTGTTCGTCACCGCACTGCCGCGTACCGGAGCAACACGTGCCGCCGCTGTGTTCCTCAGCGCACAGACGGTCGACTGGCGCCCGACCATCCTTCGCGCACGGTCGTCGCGGCGCCGATGCCTGTCGCACGGTTCGCCTCGTTGATGCCGTCTTGGAATCGAGACCCGCTCATGCGCCACCTGCTGCTTGCCCTTCCCTTCTTGTTGATGCAGCCACCGCTTGTCGTCGCGCAGGTGTCGGTGGGCATCGGTATCGAACTGCCTGGGGTCAGGATTGGCATCGACCTACCGTCTTATCCCGACATGCAGCGCGTGCCCGGCTACCCGGTTTACTACGCGCCGCAGGCACCGGCCAACTTCTTCTTCTACGACGGTCAGTACTGGGTCTTCGAAGGTGACACTTGGTACTCCAGCGCCTGGTACAACGGCCCGTGGCACCGCATCGGGCCTGACGCGGTGCCGCTTTACGTGCTGCGTGTCCCGGTACGCTACTACCGCCAGCCGCCGCCGTTCTTCCGTTCGTGGCGTGCAGACGCGCCACCGCGCTGGGACCAGCATTGGGGCAATGACTGGGCACAGCGCCGCAAGGGCTGGGATCGCTGGAACCACGGCGCCGCGCCGCCGCCCGCGCCGCTGCCCACCTACCAGCGCCAGTACCCGCACAGTCGCTACCCGCAGGAAGCAGCTCGTCAGCACAGCATCCGTGCCGAGAACTACACATACCAGTCGCGTGACCCGACGGCGCACCGGCAGCCGCCGCAGGCGCCGGAAGCGCCGGTTCATCGCGTTCGCCAGGATCGCGACGCCCCGGTGCCACCGACGCGCAGTGGACCTGACACGGGACGCGTCGCGCCGTCGCGAGGTAGCGAGGCCAAAGGCAACCAGACGCCCACGAAGCAGAACAACGGCAAGAAGGACGAACGCGAGTCGAAGGGGCATGGGGGCCGCTAGGCTCACGTCGTGGCGGGCAGCTCCTGCCGATAGCGCGGGTCGCGCATCAGGCGGCTCAGTTCCACCTTCACCGCGCCGTAGCATTCACATGATCGCGACTCCAGGCCGGCGCGGTCGACCACGGCGATGTGACCGCGGCGCGAGCGGATGTGACCCATCTGCTGCAGGCGGCCGGCCGCTTCGGTCACGCTCTCCCGACGCACGCCGAGCATGCTGGCGACCAGTTCCTGCGTCATCACCAGTTCGCCCGCCGGCAGGCGGTCAAGCGTCAACAGCAGCCAGCGCGCAAGTTGCTGTTCGACCGAGTGATGCCGGTTGCAGGCGGCCGTCTGCGACATCTGCGTGATCAGGGCCTGGGTGTAGCGCAACAGCAGGTGCTGCAGCAAGCCTCCTTCAGCGAAGGCCTTCTGCAGGCGGGCACGATCGAGCCGGTAGGCCAGACCAGCGGTCTGTACCACGGCCGCGCCGGGCATCGTGCCGCCGCCCATGAACAGCGGAACACCCACCACGCCTTCCCGGCCCACGCCCGCCGTCTCGGCCGCGGCGCCGCTGATGGTGACGTAGTGCAACGAGACCACTGCACTCGTCGGAAAGTAGGCGTACTGAAGGGCGCGACCCGGTTCGTAAAGAACCTCCCCAAGCGTCATCGACACCGGCTGCAAGTGGATGGCCAGCGGATCGAATTCGGCGTCGGGCAGCGCGGCGAGCAAGTGGTTCTGGTTGGGACCGACCTTCGTGCCCGGCCGCTGCGGTCTCGACTCAATTGCCACGTGGCGGCCAGTTCGTCACTTCGATGCCGACACCGCGGTAGCCGACGAAGCGGCAGGCCTGATTGAACATGGGCTCGCCGCTCACGCGGTACTGCAGAACCCGACCATCGCTGCAGGTGCGGCTGAAGACGTAGTCGAGAAAGGGCTGGCGCGCTGCGATGGTGTTCCTCAGCCAGCTGCGCTCGGCCTCGTTCCAGCCATCGTCCGGGTTGATCGCAGGCGTGCCCGTCAGCGTGTCCACGCTCAGGCCCAGCATCTCCAGTACCGGGCCGCTCACCCTGGTGAACGCACCGCTTTCGTCCTGCTCCCAGTACCAGTCGGACGCCAGCTCGGTGAGACTGCGGTAACGCGCCTCGCTTTCGCGCAGTTCGGCGGTGCGCAACTGCACGGTGTGCTCCAGCAGCTGGTTCTGAGCCTCCAGTTGGCGATACAGCAGCCGAACGGTGAGCATGTTGCGGATGCGGGTCTTTACCTCCAGCAGATCGAACGGCTTGCTGATGAAGTCCCGGGCACCGGCTTGCAGCGCGCGCAACTTGTGGCCGGGCTGGGCCGTGAGCACGATCACCGGCAGATACGGGTCGATCGCGCCGGCCTGCAGTGCCGCCATGACCTGAAAGCCGTCCATGACCGGCATCTGCAGGTCAAGCAGAATGAGGTCGTAGTCATGCTCGCGATGCAGGGCACACACCTGCAACGGGTCCATCGTCGAGCTCACGTTCAGCTGTCCGGCCTCCTCCAGCAACCGCTGCAACAGGCGCACGTTGGCCGCCTGGTCGTCGACGATCAGGATGCGGGCGGCGAGGATCTCTTGCTCCAACTGCTTCACGGTGTTTCCTTGACCTGGTCAGCGTCGGCCCGGCCCTGCGCGTGCGCGAGCGCGAGGTCCAGCGTGTCCATGAACTCACCCACTTTGATGGGCTTGGTGAGATAGCGAAAGAAGCCTGCCGCCAGTCCCTTCTCGATGTCGCGCGGCATGGCGTTGGCGCTGAGCGCCACCACCGGGATATGCGCGGTGGACTCGCACTCTTGCAGCATGCGCAGGGCCGTCACGCCGCTGATGCCGGGCAGGTTGATGTCCATCAGGATCACCTCGGGCAAGAGAGCACGCGCCAGGTCCACCCCGCGCTGCCCATCGCGCGCGCTGATCAGCCTGATATCGCTGCGTCGCGCCAGTAGCCGTTCCACCAACTTGAGGTTGGCTGGGTTGTCTTCGACGCACAGCAGCGTGCGCACGATGGCGTCGGGCAGTGCCGGCGCCTGCACCAGCCGCGCCCGATCGGCGGCGTCGGCGTGGACCTGCATCGCCTCGGTTGTTTCCAGTTCGAACCAGAACACGCTGCCCACGCCAACGGTACTCACGGCACCGATGCGGCCGCGCATCAGCTCCACCAGGCGCTTGCACACGACCAGGCCGATTCCCGTGCCTTCCTGCGCCCCGGCTTCCTGGCCCAGGCGGTTGAACGGCTGAAACAGCTGCGCCAGCTTGCCGGGCGGCAAACCGTCACCGGTGTCCTGCACGCTGATGCGGGTATGGTCTGCGTCAGGCTTGGTGCAACTGATGTCCACCCGGCCGCCGACGCGGTTGTACTTGATGGCGTTGGACAGCAGGTTCAGCAGGACCTGCTTGACGCGCGTGCGATCGGCGCGTACCAGCCAGAAACCCTGGAGCGGCGGAAAGTGCACGTGGATGCCATTGACCGCGGCCTGCGGCTCGATCATCGCCTGGCAATCGTCCAGCAGCTCGACCAGCGACATCGGCTCGGGCGACAGCGACAGCTTGCCCGACTCGATCAGCGCCAGATCCAGGACCTCGTTGATCAGCGCCAGCAGGTACCAGCCAGCCTTCAGGATCTGGTCGATGCTGTCCTTCTGACCGGCAGTGGGTTCAGGTTCGCCGGTGTCCATCAGCTGTGCAAAACCGAGGATGGCATTCAGAGGTGACCGCAGTTCATGGCTCATGCAGGACAGGAAGTCCGACTTGGCCAGATTGGCCTGCTCGGCGGCCCGCTTGGCCTTGCTCAATTCAAGGTGCTGTTCCTGCAGCACCCCGTCCATGCGCGTGCGTTCGGCTTCGGCCTGCTGCCGCGCCGTGTTGTCGGTGCCGATCAGCAGGTAGCCGATGATGGTCCCGGCCGCGTCCTGCAGCGCCGTCACCGACACCATTGCCGGCAGTCGGCTGCCGTCCTTGCACAGATAGGTCAGCTCATAGACGTCCTCGATGCCCCGCCGTGCCTTGAATACCAGCGCCTCGAAGCCCGGCCGAATCGGCGTTGCCAGCTCCATGCTCAATGACTGTGCGCGAGCCACCAATTCCTGCGGGTCAGAGATGTCCGCCGGAGTGATGCGGTTGACGACCTCGGCGGCGGTGTAGCCGAGCATGCGCTCGGCGCCGACGTTGAAGATCTGGATCACACCGTGTTCATCTGTGGCGATGCTGGAGAAATTGGCGCTGTTCAGGATGGCCGTCTGCAGCGCGCCTGTCTTGAGCAGCGTTGCCTGGCGCCGCACTTCTGCGCTGGTTAAGGTGGAACCGGCCGGGGGGGCAGCGTTTCCGGCATGGGGCATCAGGGGGTCTCCAGCGTCCTGGGGTCTGCGCCAGGGATCGGCACAGCACAGCCAACCGCCTCTTGGGGCGACGCGAGGAACACCGTGGCAGCCTTGCGAGCCGACGTCTGTACGTTGGCGAACATAGGACGTGCCCGGGATGAGCGGCGTCATCTCGGCAGGCGGTCTTTCAGCTCCAGGGGCCGTCGCGACTGCAGCGCCTGCGTGAGGCAGTGGTTCTGCTTGCCGTCAAAGCCGACGTCGGGGATGGTGTCGTCCTGGACCATGGTCGCAGTGCGCTCGATGCAGTTTTCAAGTTCGGGCACGTTGCCGCATATGTCGATCCGGCCACTCCCGCAGTTGCCTTGCACTTGATCCAGTTGACCGCCAGGTGATCGGCCCCGGATAGAGGCGCCGTCTTCAGAACGCTCGCCGGACGGCGATGCGACTGCAGGCGGCATGACGGTTGCCGCACGCATCGGTCGAACATTCCGAGGAGCCGCCATGCCGCGCGCCCTGCAAGCCGTCAACGTCTCCTTCGGCCTGGTCACGATCCCCGTCAAGCTCTACGGCGCGACCGAAGCCAAGGCCGGCATCCACTTCAACTTCCTGCACCAGTGCGGCTCCCGCGTGCGCCAGGTTTACCGCTGCGTGGCCGAGGACAAGGAGGTGCCGCGCGACGAACTGATCAAGGGCTTCGAGGTGTCGAAGGACCAGTTCGTCACCTTTACCAAGGAGGAACTCGACACGCTCGACGAGCAGTCCAGCGGCATGGTCGAGATCACCGAGTTTGTGCCGGCCGAGACGATCGATCCCGTGTACTACGAGAAGACCTACTACCTCGGTCCCGACAAGGGGGGTGCCAAACCGTACCGGCTGCTGGCCGAAGCGATGCGCCGCGCCGGCCGCTCGGCGATTGGCCGGTGGGCCGCGCGCGGCAAGCAGTACCTGGTCACGCTGCGGGTGGTCGAGCAGGGCCTCGTGATGCAGACGCTGTTGTACGCCGACGAGGTGCGGCCGATCGGCGACATCGAGGTGCCCGAGGCTAAGGTGGCCGACAAGGAGTTGGCGCTGGCCGCGCAACTGATCGGCTCGATCACGGGTGAACGCTTCGATCCCACCCAGTACAAGGACGAGGTGAAGGAGCGCATCGAAGCGCAAATCCAGAAGAAGATCGAAGGCCAGCAGATCACCGCGCCGGAAGCGCCGGTCGCGCCTGGAGGGGCCCAGGTCATCGACATCATGGAAGCGCTGCGCGCCAGCTTGCGCTCGGGGCCGGCCGCACCGCGGCGCGCGCCGGCCAAGCAGGCGACCAAGACGACTGCTGTGCGCGAGCGAGCCGCCGCGGCGCAGGAAGAAGACACCGACCGCGTGGCGTCGGCCGACGACGCGCGCGCCACCAAGAAGGCGCCCGCGCGCAAGAAGGCTCGCAAGGCCGCCTGATCTGCGTTTTGTTCAACGTCTATCGGTTGCTCCGCGTGGCGTACTCGCTGCGGCAAGCCAGTCGCATCGTCGGGCTGGCGCCGGCCACGGTGTCGGCACTGGCACGCGCCGGCGTGATCGCGGTCAGCCCGCTCGGCGCCGCGCGCCATGATGATCTGCTCTTCACCTTTGCCGATTTGACCACCCTGCGCGCGGTAGCCGCCCTGCCCGCGACCGCGGTCAGGCGTTCATTGCGCACCGGACGCAGCGCGATGTTGCGCACCTCGCCCGGTCGTCGCCTGCGGGCATTGGGTGCCCGCCTGGTCGTGGTCGAGCCGGACGGTCGTCTGTGGGACGCCGAGTCTGGCCAGTGGCTGCTGAGCTTCGACGAGCAGTCAGCGACGGTGGCACGCGTGGTCGTTTCAGCGGCATGGAACCAGAGCCGTCCGGCAGACGTGATCATCGACCCGTTCGAGCGGGCGCTGCTGCTGGAGGCGGCCGACCCCGATGCCGCGGCTGCGGCCTATCGCAGGTTGCTGGAGGAGGAGCCGCTACGCGAGGACGCCTACCTGAACCTGGGCGTGCTGATGCACGATGCCGGTCGATTGCGGGAAGCACTCAGCGTCTATGCGGAGGGATTGGTCCACCTGCCGGACGCCGTGATGCTGCACTTCAACCATGGGGTCGCGTTACAGGCTCTTGGGGCATACGCACGGGCGCGCCAAAGCTATGCCGCGGTGCTGCAGCGGGATCCGCTGTTCGCCGATGCGCACCATAACCTCGCCTTGTGCTGCATCGAGACCGGGGATGCACAGGCAGCGGCACGACACGCCAACCAGGCGCGACGACTGCGGGCGCAGTCTTGAAGTCGCGCCGTGCTACCTATGGCGTCGTCCCCGCGGCTCAGGCGAGGTGGGACGTGAGCGGCCCGTCGGTCAGGTGATCCGGCGATCAGGCTGTCGAGATCACGGGGTCGCAAGGATCCAGGTGATCAGCGTCTTGAGCTCGGCATTGTTCAGCTTGGTCACATCGTTGGGCGCCATCGGCACCTGGCCCCAGTTGCCCGGTCCACCCTTTCGAACGCGCTCAGACAGGTACGGCACTGCGTCCTTGTTCCCCTTGTACTTGACGGCGATCTCCTTGTACGACGGTCCCACCAGGCGACGGTCGACCATGTGGCAGGCCACGCAGCCAGATTTCGCATGCAGGGCAAGCGAGGCTTCGGCGGGCGGCGCCACGGTCACCCCCACCAGCAACGGAATACCCAGCAGGCCGGGCATCAAGCACAACACACGACGCGCAATGCGATTCGACATGGTGATGGTCCTTCCAGAGGATTGGCGCAAAGAAAGAGTCCCGGTAAGGCTGCCGCAGAGGGGCCGCCCGTCAGCGGGAAGTCCGGGATGTGTTCGGCCATCGCTCACGGTTCCGCTTGGATTCGTCAACGGCCTGCCGATCAGCTAAGCGGTCGTGGCAGAGGAGCCCAGCGTCTCGCGGGGCTTGGCCGCAACAGCAGTCACGCGCCCGCGCTCGATCGCGATGGCGACCTTCGCGAGCAGCGTGAAAACCAGTGCGCCGAACGCCCAGATGCCGATCGAGACGATCACTTCGCGCAGTGTCGGCGTGTACTCGAAGATCTCGCCCAGCGGGGTGGGGATGAAGCCCGTGACCACGAGGCCCATGCCCTTCTCGATCCAGATGCCGACGAACACCAGCACGCAGGCCAGCATGAGCGACTTCTGCGTCTGCCGCAGCCGGTGCGTCATCAGGATGACGAGGGCGACGAGGTTCATCGCCAGCGCCGTCCAGATCCACGGCGTCAGCGACGCCAGCCCATCCAGCCCGAAGAACAGGTAGCGGATCGAGGCGGCGTGATCGGTCTCGTTGTAGAAGTCGGTGAACAGTTCCACCGCCACGAAGAACAGGCTGATCTGCAGCGCGACCGTCATCATCAGTGCGAGCATGTCGATCACCGACTGGCGCACCGGGTAGTCGGTGAAGCGTCGGATGGCAAGCAGCGCCAGGATGATCAGCGCCGGGCCGGACGCGAAGGCCGAGGCAATGAAGCGCGGCCCGAGCAGCGAGGTATGCCAGAACGGGCGCGCCGGGTTGGCGGAGAACAGGAACGCCGTCACCGTGTGGATCGAGATCGCCCAGAACATGGCGAGCACCACCACCGGGAAGTACGCCTTCAGCACGGGCTTCTCGCCGCGATAGTGGCAAAACAGCACGTAGCCGGCGAGCCCGACGTTCAGCAGCAGATAGCCGGTCAGTACCACCACGTCCCACGCCAATAACGAGGTGGGCCAGTTGAAGCGGCCGATGAACGGAATCAGGTGCCACGCGCGCTCGGGACTGCCGAGATCGACCGTGACGAACAGCATCGCGCACAGCACCGCCGAGATGGCGAGGCATTCGCCCAGCAGGACAACCGACTTCACGTCCTCGCGATGGAAGATGTAGGCGGGAATCACGAGCAGCACTGCGGCTGCCGCGATGCCGACCAGGAACGCGAAGTTGGCAATGTAGAAGCCCCAGGACACCTGGTCGCTCAACCCGGTGACCACCAGACCGTGGCTCAGCTGACCGGCGTACGCCACCAGGCCGATCGCGAACACCGCGGCCAGTGCGCCGACCCAGCCCCAGTAAGCGAGACTGCCGCGGAACATTTCGCGCATGGCGTCGACGAGGAAACGCTTGAGCATCATTGCATTTGCTCGCGTGTCAGTCGGTGTAGTACCAGAACTTCGGGTCCGTCCCGAGCTCTTCCTTGAGCCGGAACACGGTCTTGTTGGAGAGCACGTAGCGGATCTCGCTCGCCGGGTCGAGCAGATTGCCGAACACGCGCGAACCTGTGGGGCATGCTTCCTGGCAGGCGGGCTGGCGTCCCTTGCGGGTGCGCTGCAGGCAGAAGTGGCACTTCTCGACCACGCCTTTCGGCCGCGGCCGGTTGCCCAGATAGTGCGTGACCGGATTGAGTTCGGCCGCCGGCACCTGCGGTTCGGTCCAGTTGAAGTGCCGTGCCCAGTAAGGGCAGGCCGTCATGCAGTAACGGCAGCCGATGCACCAGTCGTAATCGACGACGATGACGCCGTCCGGCTCCTTCCACGTGGCCTCCACCGGGCAGGCCTTGACGCACGGTGGGTCGTCGCACTGCTGGCACTGCACCGGCAGGTAGAACTTGCCGGGCACCGGCACCGACTCGGGTGCGTAATAGTGATCCGACTTCTCCAGGTTCATCGAACCCTTGTCCATCTGCAGCACGCGGATGTACTGCACCTGCGAGTCGCGGCCCTGGTTGTTCTCGCGCACGCAGGCCTCAACGCAGTCGCGGTAGCCCTTGCACTTGGACACGTTCAGCGCGTAGCCAAACACCACGCCGGGGATCGGCGGTTCATTGCCGCACTTGACGTCGACGCCGAACTTGGACTTGGCACGGCGCTCGATGCGCTCCAGCGCCGACTGGATCTCGTCCTTCGACATGCGCTGGTAGTGATCCTGGAACAGGCTGCCCATGGCGTCCTTGAGCGACGCCCCACCCCAGGCCGCATGCGCTGCGCCCGCTGCGGCAACGGTCGCACCGCCGACCACACCGAGCTTCAGGAACTGCCGGCGCGGCGGAACCATCTCGTCCTCGTCGCGCGTGCCGGCCTCACGGCTCGGGTCACTGTTTCTTCGCTGGTGCTGCATCTGAGGGTCCTCGCGCGGACGTCGGCGCCACGGACGGCGCCGCGGTGACTGCAGGCGCACTGGTCGCGGCGGCATGCACCCGCACCATCGGCTGCAGTCCGGCGCGCAATGGTGGCGGTTTGCTCGGCGTGCGCGGCGGAAGCACGGGCACATGCGGGTCGTGACAGTGCGTGCAGCTGTAGAGCTGGCGCTCACCGGTCCAGTCGGCAACGCGCTTGCCGTGCGCCCCGAACACCCAGTCGCGGTAGCGCGCGGAGTGGCACTGGCCACACTGCAACGGCGCGTCGTTGAAGTCGATCTTCTTGTTATCGACCGTGCGTAGCCACTGGCGGTCGCTGGCGTAATGGCAATCGAGGCACCACATGCGCCCTTTGCCATGGCGCAGCACACCCGCATGCGGCGCGCCATCCGGCGGCGGCGCGACCTTGAAGATGCGGATGGTCGGATCCGTCTTGCGCAGGTCGTGGCACATGACGCACGGATGCAGCGGCATCTCGGCCTTGCGCGGCACGATCGTGTAAGGCCGGGCGCCCGGATAGGTGCCGGTGAAAACCTCGGGCACCGTGGGCGGCGGTAGCGCGCCGAAATCAGGCAGCGGATCGCGCAGCGAGCGCGGCTTGGGCGCGCTCTTCTCAGCGGATGGTGCACCTGCGCCGGCGGGCGCCTCAGGGGTGGCGGCAGCGTCGGGCGTCGGCGCCGGAGTCTGCGCGGCGCACCATGTTGCCGAGGCCAGCAGGCCACCGAAGATGATGACGCCGAGGCGAACTTGGCCGAGGAGCACGCGGCCAACGCGGAGCATCTGTACTGCAGAAGGCGAGGCTTGCACGGAGGTGCCGAGCCGGCGCGGCCTGCCGCGCCGATCCGCTCACAATGGAACCGAAGTCACACATTGCCGGATGACAGCGGCAATGTCCCGTCAATCGACATGGACATTGAGCGCGGTCAACTGTCCTGGACACTTGCGTCTCTTCGCCGTTGCTGGTCGTTGCGAGTTCACCACGCAACCACGAATCGCAGCCGTGACCTCTTCCTGCCGACGCGCCTCAATCGCGGCGCAGGCGAAGCTTCGGCGCAGCGCCCCGTCGCTACCGTCGGCGAGCCTGCTGGCATCATCTCCGCCATGACACGCTTTGACGAAGCCATATCGTTCGCGCAGGCGCATGAGATTGCCTGGCCTCGCGATCCGGCCACCGACCTCGCGCGTTGGGGCGTCCACCACGATGACCCGCCGCCGTTCAACGTGCTGCGCGGACCGGTGCACCCGCGTGGCGGCGTCTCGGGTGTCATCCGCGTCGACGATGAAGAGGTCGCGAGCTGGGGCGAGCCTGACCGCGCCGACCAGACCTTCAGCGTCGCCAAGACGTACCTCGCACTGCTGGCAGGCATTGCGCATGGGCGCGGCTTGCTCGACCCGCACGAACCGGTCAGCGACCGGCTGCCGGGGATCGGCTTCGATTCTCCGCACAACCGCCCGATCACCTGGGCGCATCTGCTGACACAGACCAGCGAGTGGCAGGGTGAGTGCTTCGGCATGCCTGACCAGGTCGAGCACTATCGTCGGGTCTCGTTCGACCCGACGCCGCCCACCGGCAAGAAGGGCGAACCGCGTCCGTTGTGTGAACCGGGCAGCTATTGGGAATACAACGACGTGCGCATCAACCAGCTGTCGCTGGCGCTGCTGCACCTGTTCAAGCGCCCCCTGCCGGAGGTTTTCGTCGAAAGCGTGTTGCAGCCGATCGGTGCCGGACGCGACTTCAAATGGGAGGGCTACGACGACGCCTGGCTGGAGATCGGCGGCCGGCGCATGCAGTCGGTGCCAGGCGGTACGCACTGGGGCGGTGGCGTGAGCATCAGCGCGCGTGACCAGGCGCGCATCGGCCAGCTGCTGCTCGATGGCGGCGTCCACCGCGATCGCCAACTCCTGCCGCGCGAGTGGGTGCATGGCATGCAGGCGCCGTGCGCGCAGGCGCCGTTCTATGGCTGGCTCACCTGGCTCAATGGCGACGGACGATTGTTCGCCGAGGCATCTCGCCGCAGCTGGTTCATGTTCGGTGCGGGCGGACACACGGTGTGGATCGAGCCGGACTACCGCGCCGTGGTCGTCACGCGTTGGATGGACGGTGAGCATGCGGCGGGATTCGTGCGCCGCGTGGTGAAGGCGCTGCGGCGCTAGGCCATGCCCGTCGCGTGGACCGAGCGGAAGATCGCACGCGAGCGCGGGAAGGTCGCGATCGGCAGCAGCCAGCCCCCTCCATCTCGCGCCCCGTGATCATCCACCGCGAGACCATCCACGCCGTCATCAGCAATGCGGCCCACCCGTGGGCTGACAGGGACCGCAGCACCCGCCCGCAGCGTGGCACTCGAGTTGCAGACCGCCGACGTGGGCGACGTCGGCACCGCGATGGAACGGACACGTACCGGCCTTGGCTTCGATTCCGCGGAAACCGCGAACACAAGAGATCATGTCGGCGGGGGCGACCCCCGGCCCATCGTTCGGCCGAGGTTATGTCGCCTACGTGCGCGCCCACAAGGCTTGCCGCGAGCAAGACGGAACGCGGATTGCATTGACGCCGTTCGTAAAGGACGGCGTGGCCATCGACACCCTGATTGCACGGGCACGTGGCGTGCAAGCGCATTCGTCGTGCCCGGCCTGCTTGGATCGGCCGCCTTTCTTGCGGACGGAGGCGCCGCCGTCGATCCAGTTTCGGCATCGATCCGTGATGGGCACGACTGCGTGCCCGTCGCCCCCGCTGCGCCGACAGGAGTAAGGTGTTTGTCTGCGGTTGCCGCGTGTCCCGACTGAAGGTCCTCGTTAGATGCTGCTCAGGACGAGTGAAGTTCTTCGGTCGTGGCACAAACGCTGGCCGCTGGTGGACCGCGAGGCGTCCGCTCCAGCCGAGGAGCCGCTACGCGCGGAGCTCTTCAGCGCCGACCAGATGACCGCGCACGGACGGCACCTGGCAGCCGTCCACGTGCTCGAGCCCAAGGTTGTCCCGGACCGCCTGCTGGCGCGGTTGTCCGCGAACGAGCGGGTCCTGGCCGATCTGGCCAAGCGCCTGACCGCAGAAGTTGCCGACAAGAGCCGCCTGTCACCGGCGGCCGAATGGCTGCTCGACAACTTCTATCTCATCATGGAAGAAATTCAGACTGCGCGCCGGCACCTGCCGCGCGGCTACAGTCGTGAGCTGCCGCGACTGGCCATGGCGGCCGGCGGGGGGCCCGCCGGTGTGCCCCGCGTCTACGACCTCGCGCTGCAGATGGTGGCGCACGGCGACGGCCAGGTCGGGCGCAGCACGCTCAGCCGCTTCATTGCCGCATATCAGTCGCTCCATCCACTGCTCTTGGGCGAGCTGTGGGCGATTCCGATCATGCTGCGGCTTGCGCTGATCGAAAACCTGCGTCGGGTCGCGGCGCGCGTGCATTTGGCTCACGCGCAGCGGGCGACCGCCGGCGTCTGGGCTGACAACATGATCGCGGTGGCCGAGGCCACGCCCAGCGACCTGATCCTCGTGGTGGCCGACATGGCGCGCTCCGAGCCACCGCTGACCAGCGCGTTCGTCGCCGAGTTCGCGCGTGCGCTGCAGGGACGCGGAGCCGCCCTCGCCTTGCCGCTGACCTGGATGGAGCAACGCCTGGCCGACGCTGGTGTCACCATCGAGCAGATGGTGCGCATTGAGGGTCAGCAGCAGGCTGCCAACCAGGTGTCGGTCAGCAACAGCATCGTCAGCCTGCGCCTGCTCGCCACCACCGACTGGCGCGAATTCGTCGAGACGCTGAGCAGCGTCGAGCAAACGCTGCGCGGCGACCCGAGCGGCGTCTACGCGCAGATGGACTTTGGCACGCGCGATCGCTATCGGCACGTGGTCGAGTTCATTGCCAAGAACTCGCCCTGCACGGAACCCGACGTCGCGCGCGTCGCCATCGAGCTCGCGGCGGCGCCCGCACGCGCCGATGATCCCCGACGGGCCCATGTCGGCTACTACCTGCTGGACGCAGGACGGATCGACCTGGAGCGTGCGGTCGGCGCGCGCACGGGACCCACCCTGCGCTGGTCGCGCGCCTGCCGGGCGCGGGCGCTGCCCCTGTACGGTGGCGCCATCGTGCTTGGCACGCTGGCCTTCGGGGTGGCACCGCTGCTGCGCCTGCACGCGCAGCTGGCGTGGCCAGCGTGGGCTGAAGCGGCGATCGCTCTGGTGCTGTTGCTAGCGGCCAGTCAGCTCGCGGTGGCACTGGTCAACTGGCTGGTCACGCTGTGGGTCACACCGCAGCCGCTGCCCCGGCGCGATTTCAGCTTTGGCATCGCCACCGAATCGCGCACGCTGGTGGTGGTGCCGACCATGCTCGGCAGCGTCACGGGGATCGAATCGCTGGTTGAGGCGCTCGAGGTGCGCTACCTGGCCAATCGCGACGCCAATCTGCATTTCGGCCTGCTGACCGATCTGCACGACGCCGCCGCAGAGCACCTGTCCACCGACGCCGCACTCGTCGACCTCGCCGCTGCCCGTATCGACGCGCTGAACGACAAGTACGCCAAGGCGGGCGATCCGAGCAGCCGGACCACGTTCTACCTGTTTCACCGGCCACGCCGCTGGAACGCGCGCGAGCGCGTGTGGATGGGGTACGAGCGCAAGCGCGGCAAGCTCGCCGACCTGAATGCGTTGCTGCGGGGGCGCACCGGTGCCGGGCCGGACGGATCTTTCGCGCGCATCGTCGGCGAGACCTTGTGGCTGTCGGCGGTCCGATATGTGATCACGCTCGACACCGACACCCAGCTGCCGCGCGGCGCCGCGGCGCAGATGGTGGCGACCATGGCACACCCGTTGAACCGGCCGCGTTTTGGCAGCGGCAAATCGGCCGACATCGTGGTCGAGGGTTACGGCATCCTGCAGCCGCGCCTGGCGCCCAGCCTGCCGAGCACCAACCGCTCGGGCTATGCGCGACTGCATGGGGGCGAACCGGGGATCGATCCGTACACCCGCGCCGTCTCCGACGTCTACCAGGATCTGTTCGGTGAAGGATCGTTCATCGGCAAGGGCATCTACGACGTCGATGCCTTCGAGCGCGCACTGGCCGGGCGCCTGCCTGAGAACCGCATCTTGAGCCACGACCTGCTCGAGGGTGCCTACGCGCGCTGCGGCCTGCTCAGCGATGTCGAACTGATCGAGGATGCACCGGCCACCTATGGTGCCGATGTCGCCCGTCGCTATCGCTGGATCCGGGGCGACTGGCAACTGCTCGGCTGGCTGCTGCCACGCCTGCGCTCGCTCCCCGGTCGCCCGCGCAATCCGCTGTCGGCACTGTCGCGCGCGAAGATCCTCGACAACCTGCGCCGCAGCCTAGTCCCGCCCGCCCTGCTGCTGCTGCTGCTGACCGCCTGGGCGCTGCTGCCCGAGCCGGGCCGGTGGACACTGTACGGGGTCATCATCGTGGCGCTGGTGCCGGTCGCCTCAACCTTGACCGCATGGCTGCGCCGGCCGCTGCAGCAGATGCGCTCCGAGGAGCCCACGGCGGCACATGCGCCACTGCGGCAGCAGGCGCAACGGCTGCTGGTCCAGGTGGTGCAGTCGCTCGCCTGCCTGCCGTTCGAGGCGGCCTACAGCGTGGCCGCCATCGGCCGCACGCTGTGGCGCGTGCTGTGGTCGGGACGCCGGATGCTGGAGTGGCGGCCGTCGGCGGACGTTGTCGCCGGCACGCGGCCCGGCAGCGGGGATGACCTTCTGCACAGTGCGCAGCGACTGGCCTTCGGTCCGATCTTGGGGGTCACCTGGGCGGCCGGCCTGGCGCTGCTGCGACCGGAGGCGCTTCCCGCGGCCTTGCCGCTGTTGCTGCTGTGGTGCGCGTCACCGCTGGTGGTGTGGACACTCGATGCGCCGGTACGTCGACCGCGCGCCGGACTGACCGCTGCCCAGACCGTCTTCCTGCGCCGACTTGCGCGGCGCACGTGGGCGTTCTTCGAGGCGCATGTCGGCGCCACCGACAATCACTTGCCGCCGGACAACGTGCAGGAACATCCGGTGGCGCGCGTCGCGCATCGCACCTCACCGACCAACATGGGCTTTGCACTGCTGGCGGCGCTGACCGCGCGCGGCTTCGGTTACCTCGGCACCGGCCAGCTGATTGCACGGCTCGACGCGACGCTGGCAACGATGCAGCGCATGCAGCGGTTCCGCGGCCACTTCTACAACTGGTACGACACACAGACGCTGGCGCCGCTGCGCCCGCTTTACATCTCCACCGTCGACAGCGGCAACCTCGCCGGGCAGTTGCTCACCCTGCGCACCGGACTGCTGGCGCTCGCCGATGAGCCGGTGCTGGCACGCGGCTGGCGCGAAGGCGTGCACGACACCTTCGGCGTGCTGCTCGAAGCACTCGCGCCACTGCAGGCCCTGCCCACTGCGCTGTCGGAGTCGCTGGCGAGGTTTGTGCAGATGCTGGAGCGCTACCGCGCCCGGCCACCGTCGACGCGCGCCGAGTGGCGCGCCATGTTGGCCGCGCTCGATTCCGGTGCCGCGGCGATCAGCGCCGCGGTCGGCACAGACCTCGCAGCGGGGCCCGAGACCGATGCGGCGCAGGCCGAGATCATCAGCTGGGCGAACTCGCTGCGCGCGCAGTGTGGCGCCGGTCGAGCCGAGGTGAACGCGGTCCTGCCGAATGACGACGAGGCCGCCAGTGGCATGCCGCTGCCCACCCTGCGCCAACTTGCGTCAGGCGGGCCGGCCGGATCAGAGGCGGGCGACCGCGCTCGATCGATGCTGCGCGCGCTGGCGGACACCGCTGCCCGTGCCGGTGCGCTGGCCTACATGGAGCAGAGCTTCCTGTACGACGACGCACGACATCTGATGACGATCGGCTACAACGTCGAGGAGCGCCGCGTCGACACGGGCTACTACGACCTGCTTGCGTCCGAAGCCCGGTTGGGCGTCTTCGTCGCGATCGCGCAGGGGCAGATCGGGCAGGAAAGCTGGTTCGCGCTCGGCCGTCTGCTCACGTCGGCCGCCGGCACGCCGGTGCTGCTCTCCTGGAGCGGCTCGATGTTCGAGTACCTGATGCCGATGCTGCTGATGCCCAGCTACGAGAACACGCTGCTCGACCAGACCTGCCGCGGCGCCGTGCAGCGCCAGATCGAGTTCGGCGATCAGCAGGGCGTCCCCTGGGGCATCTCGGAATCGGGCTACAACGGCTTCGACACCGCGCTGAACTACCAGTACCGCGCCTTCGGCGTGCCCGGGCTGGGCCTGAAACGGGGCCTGGCCGATGACCTTGTCGTGGCGCCGTATGCGTCGATGATGGCGCTCATGGTGTCGCCGGAGCAAGCCTGCGAGAACCTGCAGCGACTGGCCAGCATCGGCGCGGCCGGCCGTCACGGGCTGTACGAGGCGATCGACTTCACCACGGCGCGCCTGCCGCGCGGGCAGAAGAGCACGGTGGTGCGCTCGTTCATGGCACACCATCAGGGCATGGGCCTGCTGGCGCTGGCGCACCTGTTGCTGGAGCGACCCATGCAGCGGTACTTCGAAGCCGATCCCGCGTTGCAGGCCACCCTCCTGCTGTTGCAGGAGCGCGTGCCACGGGCGGTGACCTTCCAGCAGGACTTCGACCAACGCGCGGCCACGCGCAGCGCCACCGAAACCGACCAGACACCGATCCGCATCATTGCCGGCGGCGCCGACACCGCCGCACCCGAAGTGCAGCTGCTGTCGAACGGCCGCTACCACGTGATGGTGACCAGCGGCGGTGGCGGCTACAGCCGCTGGAACGATCTGGCGTTGACGCGCTGGCGCGAGGACACGACCTGCGACCACTGGGGCAGCTTCTGCTATCTGCGTGATGTTGCGTCGGGCCACACCTGGTCCACCGCGCACCAGCCGACCCACACCCGCGGCGAACGCTACGAGGCGATCTTCAGCGAAGGCCGCGGCATCGACACCCATACCGAGATCGTCGTCTCGCCGGAAGACGACATCGAGTTGCGTCGGCTGCGCATCACCAACAGCAGTTCGTCGCGGCGCACGATCGAGATCACCAGCTACACCGAGATGGTGCTCGCCACGGCACCGGCCGACGCGCTGCACCCAGCGTTCAGCAAGCTCTTCGTGCAGACCGAGTTGCTCGCTCGGCCCGCGGTTGTGCTGGGTACGCGTCGCCGCCGCTCGCCGGAGGACGAGACGCCGTGGATGTTCCAGCTGATGGCCGTGCATGGCGTTCGTTCGCTCGGCAACGAAGCCGCGCGGGTCAGTGCGATCACGCACGAGACCGATCGCGCCCGCTTCATCGGTCGCGGCAACGATCTGGTGTCGCCGCAGGCGATGCGCGCGGTTGGGCCGCTATCGGGGACGGCCGGCCCGGTGCTCGATCCGGTGGCTGCCAGCCGCTGTGCGATCACGCTGGCGCCCGACCAGAGCGCGATCGTCGACATCGTGATGGGCGCGGCGGCCAACCGACCTGCGTGCGTGGCGCTCGCCGAGAAGTATCAGGACCGCGGGCTGGCCGAGCGTGTGTTCGAGCTGGCGTGGACCCACGCGCAGGTGGTGCTGCGCCAACTTAACGCGAGCGAGGCCGACGCGCAGTTGTACGCACGGCTGGCCGGCGCGGTGATCTACACGCAGCCAGGGTGGCGCGCCGATGCCGCGCTGCTGATGCGCAACCGACGCGCGCAGTCGGGTTTGTGGGGCTACGCGATCTCGGGCGATCTGCCGATCGTGCTGCTGCAGATCGGCAACGCCGACAACATCGAACTGGCGCGGCAGCTGGTGCAGGCCCACGCCTGGTGGCGCCTGAAAGGGCTCGCCGTCGATCTGGTGATTTGGAACGAGGAACGCGACATCTACCGCCACCGCCTGCAGGAACAGATCACTGGCCTGATCGCCGGCGGCGTCGAGGCACATGTGATCGACCGGCCTGGCGGCATCTTCGTCCGCCACGTGGAGCAGATTGCGCACGAGGATCGCATCCTGTTGCAGTCGGTGGCACGCGCCGTCTTCAGCGACAGCCGCGGCAGCCTGGCCGAGCAAATCGATCGACCGCCGCTGCGCACACTGCGCCCGGGTCCCTTTGTACCCACGCGCGCGCCCGAGCGAAGCGTCGCGGCGCCGGATGCTGCCGCCCGAACCCAGCGCCAGCCGCAAACGACTGCGCACAACGGTGTCGGCAGCTTCAGCGACGATGGTCGCGAGTACGTGGTCGCGCCAGCGCCCGGTATGCGGCCGCCTGCGCCCTGGGTCAACGTGCTGGCCAATCCCCGCTTCGGCTGCGTCGTGTCTGAAGCAGGCAGCGCCTACACGTGGTGCGAGAACGCGCACGAGCTGCGCCTGACCCCTTGGTACAACGATCCGGTAGGCGACGCCAGCGGCGAGGCGATCTACCTGCGCGACGAAGAAACCGGCGAAGTGTGGTCGCCGACCTCCCTGCCCTGCCTGGCCGACCCTGCCGAGGCGGTGTTCACGACCCGACACGGCTTCGGCTACAGCGTGTTCGAACACGTCTCGCACGGCGTGCGTGCAGAGCTCACGCTGTTCGTCGCCCTGGACGCCGCAGTGAAGTTCTCCGTATTGCGGTTGACCAACGTCTCCGGGCGTGCTCGCAAACTGAGTGCGACTGGTTACGTGGAGTGGGTACTGGGCGATCTGCGGGCCAAGACAGTTCCACACATCTCCACCGAGGTCGGTGCCGACAGCGGTGCGCTCTACGCCCGCAATGCTTTCAGCAATGACTACGGCGACTGGATCGGCTTCTTCGATGTCGATGAGGCGCAGCGTGCGGCCGGTAGCTTCACGTGTGACCGCACCGAGTTCATCGGCCGCAACGGCTCCCTGCGCCAACCGGCCGCCCTGGGCCGAGTGCGGCTCGGCGGACGTATCGGCGCGGGGCTCGACCCGTGCGCGGCGATCCAGGTGCCGCTCAACCTGGGCGTCGAAGAAACAGGTCAGGTCGCGTTCCGCCTCGGCATGGGCCGCAGTGTCGACGAGGCCGATCAGCTGGTGCAGCGGTTCCGCGGATCGACGGCGAGCGCGCAGGCGCTCGAACAGGTGAAGCAGCACTGGCGCGGCACGCTCGGCGTGGTCCAGGTCAAGACACCGGATCGCGCGCTGGACCTGTTGGCCAACGGCTGGCTGCTGTATCAGACGATTGCCTGTCGCCTCTGGGCGCGCAGCGGCTACTACCAGTCCGGCGGCGCGTTCGGCTTCCGCGATCAGCTGCAGGACACGATGGCGCTGGTGCACTGCCGGCCGCAGCTGCTGCGCGAGCAACTGCTGCTGTGTGCCAGTCGCCAGTTCATCGATGGCGACGTGCAGCACTGGTGGCACCCGCCGCAGGGCCGCGGGGTGCGCACGCGCATCGCCGACGACTACCTGTGGTTACCGCTCGCGCTGGCTCGCTACGTCGACGCGACCGGTGATGCCGCGGTGCTCGAGCAGCCGGTGCCCTATCTCGAGGGGCGTGCCGTCAATCCGCCGGACGACTCGTACTATGACTTGCCAATGTCGTCGCCCGTCACAGAAAGTCTGTACCAGCATGCCTGGCGGGCGCTTGAACACGGTTGCCGGTACGGCGCCCACGGCCTGCCGCTGATGGGCACCGGCGACTGGAACGACGGCATGAACCTCATCGGCCAGGGCGGCAAGGGCGAGAGCGTGTGGCTGGGTTTCTTCCTGTGCGAGGTGCTCGCGCGCTTCGGTCCACTGGCTGCACGCCACGGCGACGAAGGCGGTGCCCGGCGCTGCACGCAGGAGCGTGCGCAACTGCAGGCGCGCCTTGAAGCGCACGGATGGGATGGTGCCTGGTACCGGCGCGCGTACTTCGACGATGGCAGTCCGCTCGGGTCGGCCGACAACGCCGAGTGCCAGATCGATTCGATCGCGCAAAGCTGGGCAGTACTGTCCGACGTCGCTGCGACCGACCGCGCGCGCTCGGCAATGGATGCCGCGCACGCTCGCCTCGTGCGCAAGGATGTGAAGATCGCCCTGCTCCTTGATCCACCGTTTGACCAGAAAGGGCAGAACCCGGGCTACATCGCCGGCTACCTGCCGGGCGTGCGCGAAAACGGGGGCCAGTACACGCATGCCGCCATCTGGATGGCCATGGCGTTCGCTGCACTGGGCGATCGTGAGCGCGCCTGGTCGCTTGCCACCATGATCAATCCGATCAACCGCAGCGCCACACCCGATGACATGGCGCGGTACAAGGTCGAGCCCTATGTGATGTCAGCCGACGTCTACAGTGTGGCACCGCACACCGGTCGGGGAGGCTGGAGCTGGTACACCGGTTCGGCGGGCTGGATGTACCGCCTCATCGTCGAGACGATGCTCGGGCTGCAGCTGAACACGGACGCCGATGGTGCGCGTCTCAGAATTCGGCCCTGCCTGCCGAGCCACTGGCCGGGCTGCACGATCCGCTACCGCTACGGACAGTCTGAGTATCAGATCGAGATCTTGCAGACGGGTAGATCGGGCGGGGTCGAAACGCGGGTCGATGGCGTTCTCCAGGACGAAGCGTGGGTCGCGCTGCGGGACGACGGTCTCGATCACCGCATCGAAGTGCATGTTCCGGCAGCGGATGCGCTTGGCAGCGCCGAGTCAGCACGCGCCGAAGTCCGCTAGTACTGCGCCTCGCTCCCCTGGGCGCGTGACATCTCAGCCATCGGACGAGATCGGGTCAGTCGATGCGGCCGACCCCTGCCCGCGCGACGCGGCAGTGCAATGATCCAGCGATGCTTGGCCGGCCGCGGACCCTGCCGCCCGTCCAGTCTGCATGCACTACGTAGCGCAGCAGTCCGACTTCACATTAGTATTCGCTGCCGCCGCACCCTCTTGGTGCGGCCCTTTCTTATCCGGCGCAATGCAAGACGACCTGACTTCGACCATCGCGTGCAACCTCTGCGGCGCCACCAGCGTAACGGTGCTTTCACAGCGAAGCCGAAGTGGAGGGCCCCTGCGCACAGTGGGCTGCCGAAGCTGTGGTTTGGTCTGGTCCGATCCGCGGCCACACGCTGCCCGCCAGTACTACGAGGACGAATACCGCCTGGCCTATAAAGGCACGTTCGAGCCCAAGCCCAAGCACGTGCATCGGGCGGGCCTGGTCGCCCTGTCCAGACTGGAGAAGATCCGCGCACATCTGCGGCCACGGATGCGGGCGCTCGACGTGGGCAGTGGCGGCGGCGAGTTCGCCTACCTGCTGCAAACGCTCGGACATGAGGTACAGGGCATCGAGCCCAATCGGGGCTATGCCGGCTATGCCGCCTCGCAGTATGGGCTGAACATCACGCGCGGCTTCATAGGCGATGCCGCGCTGCCCGACGGTGGATTCGACCTCATCACGATCTGGCACGTACTCGAGCACACAGAAGACCCCAAGTCGGTGCTTGCGCAGTTGGGGCGAGCGCTGGCCCCCGGCGGCCTGCTTGTGGTGGAGGTGCCGAACGTCGAGGCGACGTGTCAGACGCCCCGCAGTTCTTTTCACGAGGCGCACCTTTACACCTTCAACACGGTCACGCTGCAGGCGATGGCTGCTCGCCTGGGACTGCAGACACACGCCATCACGCTGTCGGACGACGGCGGAAACATCACGGCGGTGTTTCGGGCCGACCCGGCCGCATCGGACAGCCATCTGCCGCTGGGGGATAACCACGAGCGCATCGCGCGCACGGTTGCCCGACACACCGACCTCGCGCACCTTCTGACGACACATCCGTATCGGCGCTTGGTCGGCCGGTTGACCCGCGCAGTTGCCGAGTGGATCGCAACCCGGCAGCCGAGAAGCGGCCGTGAGCGTCTGGATCGGCTCTATGCCAGTACGTTGGTCGACGCAGGAGCGCGGGCCGATCGCAAGGGCACTGGCGCGCGCTGGCCGCTATGGCAGCTTGTCGTTGGAGGCTATGCGGCCGCCCTCTTGTTCGAGGAGGTTCTGGTCGATACGGTTCTTCCCAGTCACGGCTTCTCCCCAGATCAGAGTCATCTGATCTATGCCGCGGTCGCGATGTCGATCGTGACCGCAGTTGTATGGGCGTCGACGGTGCCTCGCACGTCAGTTCAGTTCGCCGCGCTTGCCGCCTGGAGCCTCCCCCTATTTGCGCTGCCGGTGTACTGCTAGGGTCGAGAGCGACGCAAGCGCCCGAGTGCGCCTGCTTGGCTGGCCGCTCTGGCAGAAGGCTGCGCGGCGGCAGACGTACGGGGCCACGCGCTCGTGCCCCTCGAGTGCACATGCATACGCCCTCACCGACTATCTTTCGCACCCGAGCGCGAATCGGCAAGGGCCCGGCGGGTTGGCCGGGCGGTCGTTCCCAAGCCGCGGCGCGAGGACCTGAGCCGAGGCTCACGCATCACCCCGGGTCGCCACGCGCGCCGCACGCTTGACGTATCCGGGGGCCAGTCGGGAGTCGACAGGCGGACGTTGCGCGTGTGCTCGCTATGCGGCGCGCGGGTAGTCTGTGTAGCCCTTGGCCCCGGGCGTGTAGAACGTGGATGGATCGGGCGGGTTCAGAGGCATCCCCGCCTGCATACGCTCGATCAGGTCCGGATTCGCCAGCCAGGCGCGACCGAACGCGACCAGGTCGCCTTGTCCCGCAGCGACCACGCGTTCGGCAGACTGGCGATCGAGGCCGCCGGACGCGATGAACGTGCCGCCGTAGGCCTTGCGCAACTGCGCCTTGAACGAGGCCGGCACTTCGGGTGCGCCCATTGAACTGTGGTCGACCAGATGCAGGTACGCGAGCGACATCTCCCCCAGTCGTGTCGCCAATGCAAGATACTGCGCATCGACGCCGTCATAGGCGCCCGTTGCATTGAAGGCACCGTAGGGCGAGACCCGAATGCCAACGCGCGCGGCACCGATCGCATCCACGACGGCGCGGGCGACCTCAATTGCCACACGATTGCGCCGCTGGGCGTCACCGCCATACTCGTCCGTCCGCGTGTTGACGTTGCCGTTGAGGAACTGCTCCAGCAGGTAGCCGTTGGCCGCGTGCAGTTCGACGCCGTCGAACCCCGCCTCGATCGCCAACCTCGCTGACGCGACGAACTCGCCAACGGCATGCGCGATGTCGGCCGCGGTCATCGCGCGCGGCGGCGTATGGGGCTGCATGCCAAGCGAATCGGTGTACATCTCGCCAGGCAGCGCGACGTCGGTGGGACCAAGCACCTCGGCGCCGGCCGGAAGATTGGCCTGGTGGCCGACCCGACCGGTGTGCATCAGCTGCACGAAGATCTTCGTCCCCCGGCGATGCACGGCCTCGGTGACAGCGCGCCAGCCGGCTACATGGGCGGCGTTGAACAGACCCGGGATGCGTGGGTAGCCCAGACCGTTCGGCGATGGCGACGTCCCCTCGGTGATGATGAGGCCGGCACTGGCGCGCTGGCCGTAGTACTCGGCCATCAGCGCGTTGGGGGTGTTGTTCTCCACCGCCCGACTGCGCGTCAAGGGCGCCATGACGACACGGTTCTTCAACTGCAGTTGGGAAGTAACAAAGGGCTGGAACAGCATGACGAGATCCTTCGGTTGAGAAGTTGTGTTGGACTTAGAGCTTGGTGCCGCCGCTGGCGTCGATGACCTGGCCGGTAGTCCAGGCACCATCGGGTCCGGCGAGAAAACTGACCACGCCGGCGACGTGCTCGGGCTGACCGATACCGTCCAGGGCCTGGATCTGCTTGAGTGCTTCGTCGCCGCCCGGTTGATGGATCCAGGCGCTCATGCGCGTATCGATCGCACCCGGTGCCACGGCGTTGACGGTGATGCCCCGCGGGCCAAGCGCGCCCGCCAGCTGCAGCGTCAGCGCGTCGACAAAGCCTTTGGTCGCCGCGTAGGCCGGAATACCCGCGAAAAACGTGCGCGACACCGCGGAAGACAGATTGATTACACGGCCCCCACGCGGCATGCGCGGCAGCACGCCTTGCGTGACGAAGAACAGGCTGCGCATGTTGACGGTGGCGAGGCGATCGAACGTCTCGCCATCGGTGTCCTCGATCTGCGCGAACGGTGCCACGCCAGCGTTGTTTACCAGGATGTCGATGCTCGGACGATCGACACGTGCGAGCAACTGTGCCGATCCATCGGTACGCGCGAGATCGGCCTGTGCCAGGTGGGCCTTGCCGCCGCTAGCGCGGATGTCATCGACGACGCCTGTCGCTTCGTCGGCGCCACTGCCGTAGTGCACGACAACCTCGGCGCCGTCGGCGGCCAGGCGCTTGGCGATGGCCGCCCCGATGCCGCGTGATGCGCCGGTAACCAGCGCCACTTTGCCTTCCAACGCATTGATCATGGATTCCTTCTTCAATGTATGTATTTAGACCAAATGGTCAAATAACTCGCAAAAAAAGCGCGCCGCAGAGCGCGCACCAAACAACCTGACCGGCACCTCAATACGTACCGGGCGACACGTCCGCGTCAGCTCGATCAAGCACCGCCAGCGCGAGTTCCACCGTTCGCTTCAGGCGCGCCGGAGCGACCTCGGCGCGCGCGCTCACGCGCAAGCCGCCCATCACGCTGAGCAGCAGGTCGGCGAGCATGGCCGACGGTTCCGCGTTGCGAATCGACCCGTCCTTCTGCCCGCGTTCAACCGCGGCACGTAGCAACTCATGGGTTCCCAGCCACTTTTCCCGCAGACGATGGGCGATCACCTCGTCCTCGATCCCTTCCAGCAGTCCGGCGCTGACAATGCAGCTCCTGTGCGCCGGGTCGCTGCTTGCGCACTGCCCCGTCACCTGGCTGAAGAAGACGGCAATGGCGGCGCGGCCATCGGCTGCAGCGGCCATTCTGGCTTGAACCGCGGCATAGCGCGCCGCGGCACACTCGATCGACTTCAGATAGAGCGCCCGCTTGTCACCGAAGCTGTTGTACAGGCTCTGTTTTCCAAGCCCGGTCGCATCCAGCAGCATGGCGAGCGACGTCCCCTGGTAACCGTGCGCGGCGAACAGATCCGCTGCACGTTCCAGGACTGCCTCATCGTTGAAGAGCTTTTCCCGAGCCATGGGCGGCATGCTGCACCTACTTGACTGATTGGTCAAGTACTGCCGACGCGGCCCCTCATGGCTTGCTGCGAATGCGGGCGCCTACCCGGACACGGAACGTCGGCAGTAGATGCCAGGCTACCGACGCGTCGAATCAGACATCGCTCGGCTTCGTGCGACCAACCCACGAGCCGACCGCACGTCTCTGCGCGATATCGATCTGCACGTTCCCGTCACTCGTCGAATGCATGCAACAGGTACAGCGCCGACAAGATCGGCGACGGCTGTCCCAGCTTCCCGAACCACGCGGCGTAGACCTCCGCCAGGGCAGGCCCGCCGTACAACCGCGCGAGCGCGCGGTTCACCGCCAGGCGGAACGGCGCGTCGCGTCGCATGACCAGTGCGTACGGCTCGATCGCGAAGTCCTCTTCAGCGATCGCGAATTGCCCGCCATCGGGTTGTGCAAGCAGCACTCGTCCCACCAGCGCGAGTCGATCGTTGGCGAACGCATCAATGCGCTTGTCGAGCAGCGCTTGCACGCCATCGGTTTCGTCTTTCAGTCGCACGATGCGGGCATCGATCAGGCGATCGCGCAAGGCCGCCTGCAGCCGCGTCTCTGTTGTGCTGCCAGGCAGAACCCCCACCGTACGGCCGGCCAGCTGCGCCAAGCGGCGCGGTCCACCGGCCAGCGTGAGGAAGCTCGCACCGTCGACAAAGATCAGGCTGGAAAAGTCGACCTGGGCAGACCGGCCGAGCGTGACCGTGGTGGTGCCGCACTCAAGATCGATTTCGCCGCTGACGACCTTGGCGATGCGCTGCTCGGAAGTCACCGGGACCCATTGCAGCGTCAAGCGGCCGACTTTCAGTTGCTGCTCGAGGCTGGCGACCACGCGTTTGCACAAGTCCACCGAGTAGCCAGCCGGCAGCGCGTCAGGGCCAAGAAACGAAAATGGCGCCGCATCGAGGCGATAGCCGAGCGAGATGCTGCGCTTGTCGGCGATCTTTTTCAGCGTGCCGCCGTCTTGAGCTTGTGTGGGGCCGCAAACAACAGCGGCCAGCAGCAGGACGAGACAGGAAAGATGACGGGTCATGAACGCTCCAACGTGAGCAGGACAATCAGCTGGCGGCGCCAGACAAGGGTTGGTCGTGACAGCCGGCTAGCGTGGATCGAGCCGTGCGGGTGGCGCCACCTGCACGTGCAGCGTTCGCTCGCGCACATGCAGACCGTGGACACGGGGCTGCAGCTGCCGCAGCGCTTCCTCGTCAACGCCGTCAAAGGTAAACACGGCGGCCGGCCGCGTACCGGGCATGAGAGTCATGTCGACGAACGGCGGAAAGCCGTACTTCGTCAGCAGCGCCAGCATCTCCTCCGCCGTCGCGTCGGGCGGCAGGTTGCTGATCCAGAGTCGGGACATCAAGGCACCTCATTGCAGTGGGGAGCGTGGACAAAGCTCGTTGGCGCTAGTCGGGCGATACAGGCCCGGTGATCCACGGGTACCCCTTCAAGGCGCTCTCATGGCCGAGCGCAAAGAGCTTGCGCATGTATTCACGGTCGAACGTTTCACCTGGGACCTCGGTGAAGGTGTCGGGAACGAACGCGAGATTGAAGTCCACGCCGTCGCGCCGTGACAGGAAGTAGATCGTCGCCATGTCGCCGATGCCTTGCGTGCGTATCAGCGAGGACACCGACCGCATCATGATCGGGACCAGGCGACGCTCGATCGACTGGAACCCGGGATCGGTGCGCGAATTGCGAATCAGATAGAGCTGCGGTCGCCCCTGCACCTTCAGGCGCGAGGTGACTTTCTTCCAGTCAAGCCCGGTCGGGTAGATGAAGACCTGAGAGGTGACGCCGCCGTCGACATGCAGTTCGTCGTACTTCCGACCATCGGCCTCGACCTCGATCTTCACCGGTGGAAACACGCCCGGGATCGATGCCGACGCCAGGATCACGTCGTGAATCAGTTCCTTCGCCTTCGGCGCGCCGCTGGCCGCAATGCGTCCGATGCTCCAGGTGACAGGGCGCGCGGCGTCCAGGTTGGTCGTGCCGATCAGCAGCGAGCGGCCGCGCCCGTGCTCGGCGGCGAGCTCGGCGATGACGGCGTCATCGATGTACTGCTCGATCAGCTTGCGCAGTGGCCGCGTGCTGGCGACCGAGTCGTTGCGCAGGATGTCGAGCAGGCCACGGCGCTCCACTAGGTCGGCGGTCGACAGTTCTGTGTAGACCTTGCGCAGCACGCCGTCGTACTTCGGCCCCAGGAATGCGAATGGGGCGATTAGCGCACCGGTACTGATGCCGGTGACGACGGTGAACTCGGGTCGCGTTCCCTGCGCCGTCCATCCGACCAGCAGGCCCGCGCCAAAGGCGCCGTCGGCCCCGCCGCCGGAGATCGCCAGGTAGCTGTGCTGACGATTCATGATGCCGCCGTAGCTCGTCGCGATCTCCTCGTCGGAGGCAGCCAGCCACTTCTGCATGCCCGGCGGAGCCTTGTCGCCCCAATGACGCGCTCCGGGGATACCAGGCACGGTGGCATGCGGCTGCGCTTCCTTGGCCATCGGGTTCAGGCGCGTCGGCGCCACGGCGCACCCGGCCAGTAGCACGACCGAGAATGCAAGCGTTAGGCAGGCTGGCCAGCGCGCCCTGGGTCGGCTCATGTCGCTCCTCTGCACCCAAACGATCTCATGGTCCGGTCAGGTACCGCGCGCCGTCTGTGCCGCCGTGTCCTGGGCCCAGCCACCGCCCAGCGCGCGATATACCTGCACGTATGCAAGCTGACGCGCCAACTGCGCGTTGACGAGATCGGTCTCGGCAGCCAGCAACTGCCGCTGCGCATCAAGCACCTCGATGAAGCTCACCACGCCGGCGGCAAAGCGCTTGTCCGCCAAACGCAGCGCCTCGCGCTGCGCGGCCACGCGTGTCTGCTGCGAGACCACCTGTTCGCCACTGCGTCGATACGCTTCGAGAGCGTCTGCCACCTCGCGCAACGCACCCAGCGCGGTGGCGCGGTAGGCAATCAGCGCCTGCTCCAGCCTGGCCAGTGCGAGGTCGCGATTGGCCCGCAGCGCCCCGCCTGCATACAGCGTCTGTGTCACGTTCGGCCCGAGCGATGCGACCGTGGCAGCGGAACTGCCGAGCAGATCCGACAGTTCGCTGCTCAGGCGACCAAAGGCACCTGTGATCGACAAGCTTGGCAGCATCTGCGCCTTGGCAGCGCCGACGCGCGCATTGGCGGCGATCAGCTGTTGTTCGGCCTGCCGCAGATCAGGTCGCCGATCCAACAGGCTCGATGGAAGCCCGGCAGGCAGTTGCGACGGCAAGGTCAGGATCGTCTTGGCCGTCGGCATGGGCGCAGGGGCGCGCGCGAGCAGCAGCGACATCGCGTTTTCGGTGGCGGCGATCTGGCGCGATATGTCCGGCAGCCGTGCTTCGGTCGCCGCCAGTTGCCCCTCGGCCTGCCGAATCTCCGCAGACGAAATCATCCCCGCCTGGTTGCGCCGCCGCATCAGGCGTAGCGAGTCGCGCTGCAGTTGCGCGCTCTTTTCCGTCGCCGCCTGCACTTCATGCAGCGCCGACAGTTCCAGATGGCGGCTTGCCATCTGCGCCACCAGCGAGGTCTGCACGCCTTCGCGCAGCGCCTGCACCGCGGCCAGATCGGCGCGTGCTGCCTCCGTCGTCCGCCGCACGCGGCCCCAGAGGTCGATCTCCCAGTTGAGCAGCCCGGCGGCCAGGAAACTGGAGGTGAGGGACTCGCCCGGCACGCGCGGCGCAGGCGAGGTCTGCAGTCCAAGCGCCAGCGTGGGCAGGCCGCCGGCGCGCGCAACCACCACGGCTGCCTGCGCCTCACGCACGCGCGCCTCGGCGCTGGCCAGATCGAGATTGGCCGCTAGCGCGGCGTCGATCAGTTCGCGCAGCGCGGGATCGGTGAACACCTCGCGCCACTGTGCCGTCGCCAACGACGCGGTTGTCGTGTCGGCGCCGCGGAAGCTGGCGGGCAGATCGATCGCCGGACGCTCATAGTTGTCGCCCACCGCGCAACCGGCGATTAGTACCGCGGCGGCGAGCGTGCTGGACGCGGACTTCAGCAGGCACCTCATTCGGCGGCTCCCGCCGCCGGCACCGGTCGCCGGCCGCCACCGAGCCGCTCGACCACACGCTCCACCGCGACATACAGCACCGGCACAAAGAAGATCGCCAGCAACGTGGCCGCGAGCATGCCGCAGAACACCGTGACCCCCATCGACACGCGTGCCGCTGCGCCGGCACCCGACGACAGAATCAGCGGCACCACCCCGAGAATGAAGGCGAACGAGGTCATGATGATCGGCCGCAAGCGCAGCTTGGCGGCCTCGATCGCCGCCGTCACGGCATCGGCACCGGCGTCGCGCTTGAGCTTGGCGAACTCCACGATCAGGATCGCGTTCTTCGCCGCCAGGCCAATCAGCAACACGACGCCGATCTGCGCGTAGATGTTGTTGGTCAGCCCCACGGCGTACAACCCGGTCATGGCGCCGAACAGACCGAGTGGCACCGCCAGTAGCACGGCAAACGGCACCGACCAGCTCTCATACAGTGCGGCCAGGAACAGGAAGACGAACAGAATGGCGAAGCCGAAAATGAACGGCGCCTTGCCCGCCGACTCCTTCTCCTGCAGGCTGATGCCAGACCACTCGTAGCCATAGCCCGGAGGCAAGACGTCGCGCGCCACCTCTTCCATCGCACGGATCGCATCGGCAGAGCTGTAGCCCGGTGCGGCGTCGCCGCCGATGTCAGCGGTGCGGAACAGGTTGTAGCGCTGCAGTGTCGTTGGCGCACTGATCGACTCGCTGGTCACCAGCGCGGTGAGCGGAATCATGTCGCCGTTGCCGCTGCGCACGTGCATCAGGTTCAACCCCTTGACGTCGGCGCGGTACGCCGACTCGGCCTGCATCGATACCTTGAAGCTGCGGCCGAAGCGCGAGAAGTCGTTGACGTTGACGCCGCCCAGGAAGGTCTGCAGCGCCAGCGAGACCTCGCTGATCGGCACCCCGAGCTTCTTGGCCCGCTCGCGGTCCAGTTCGAGCTTGATGGCCGGCGTCGCCGGATTGAACTTCGAATAGACGCTGCCGATCTCGGGGCGCTTACGTGCTTCGTTGGCGAATGCCTGCGCCACCTGCGCCAGGTCCATCGGCGAATTGCCGCTCCGATCCTGCAGCTTGAAAGAGAAACCGCCGGTGGTGCCGAGGCCCGGTATCGGCGGCGGATTGAATACCAGCACGTTGGCTTCGCGCAGGGCCTGGCCGCGCGCATACATGCTGCGCAGGATCGAACCCAGTTGCTCTTCCGGCTGGGTGCGCTCGGCCCACGGCTTGAGCGCGACCACAAACAGGGCGGCATCGGACGACACACTGCCGGTCAGCACGCTGTAGCCGTTGATCATCAGTGAGCTGGCCACGCCCGGGGTGGAGTCGATGATCTTCTGCATCTCGGCCGTTACTGCCGTTGTGCGGTTCATCGACGCCGCCGCCGGCAACTGCACCGAGCCCAGGAAGAAGCCCTGGTCCTCGGGCGGCACGAAGCCGCCCGGCACTTTCTGCATGATGCCGAAGGCGGCGGCGATCAATATGCCGAGCACGGCCAGCGACGCCAAGCTCGCGCGAATCGCGCGCGAGACGCCGTTGCCATAACGCTCGGTCACTGCATCGAACAGCCGGTTAAAGCCGCCGAAGACACGTCCGAGCGGACCCGGTTTTGCGTGATGGGCCTTGGGCTTGAGCATCAGTGCACACAGCGCCGGCGTCAGCGTCAGCGCCACCACAGCCGACAGCGCCGTGGATACCGCCACCGTGATCGCGAACTGCTGGTACATGACACCCGCGATCCCGCCGAGGAAGGCGACCGGCACGAACACCGCGGCCAGGATCAAAGCGATGGCGACCACCGGTCCGCTGACCTCCTCCATCGCCTTGATGGTGGCATCGCGCGGCGACATGCCGTTGGCATGCATGTGGTGCTCCACGGCCTCGACCACGACGATCGCATCATCGACCACGATGCCGATCGCCAGCACCATGCCGAACAGCGTCAGCGTATTGATGGTGAAGCCCAGCACGATGAAGGCCGCGAAGGTCGCCACCAGTGACACTGGCACCGCCAGCATCGGTATCAGCGTCGCGCGCCAGCTCTGCAGGAAGATGAAGACGACGATCAGCACGAGGAGCAGCGCCTCGAAGAAGGTCTTGACGACTTCCTCCAGCGACTGCTTGACGAACACGGTGTTGTCGATGACGACGTCGTAGGCCATGTCGGACGGAAACGACACCGACAGCTCCTGCATCGTCTGCTTGATCAGGTCGGCGGTCTCGATCGCGCTGGCGTCCGGCGTGACGCTGACCGAAAACGCAGTGGCCGGCTTGCCGTTGAAGTTGACCGAGAAAAAGTACTCCTTGGCGCCCAGTTCCACCCGAGCGACATCGCGTACGCGCACGGTGGAGCCATCGGGCAGGGCACGCACGATGATGTTGCCGAATTCCTCGACCGACTCCAGTTGCCCGCGCACCTGCACGCTGTACTGGAACTGCTGGTTCGTCGGCGTCGGCGGCGCGCCGATCTGCCCTGCCGGCGCCTGCTGGTTCTGTTCCTTGATCGCCTGGAACACATCCGTCGGCGAGATGCCCAGGCGCGACATGCGATCCGGCTTGAGCCAGATGCGCATGCCGAACTCGGCGCCGAACACCTGCACACTGCCGACGCCCTTGACCCGCTTGATCGCCTCGACGACGTTGACGGCGAGATAGTTGTTCAGAAAAAGTTCGTCGTAGGTGCCGTTGGGCGAGTGCAGCGCCACGTACATCAGGGTGTCCGGCGTGCTCTTCTTGGTCGTCACGCCAGCCGACATCACCTCCTGCGGCATGCGAGCGTTCGCCTGCGATACGCGGTTCTGCACCTGGACTGCCGCGATGTCGGCATTGGTGCCCAGACCGAAGGTCACATCGAGCTGGTAGGCGCCGTTGCCGGCGGCGCTCGACTGCATGTAGACCATGCCTTCGACACCGTTGACCTGCTCCTCCACGGCCTGCGCAACGGCCCGCTCGACGACCTCGGCGTTGGCACCTGGGTAGGCGGCGTTGACGCGGATCGTCGGCAGCGTGATCTGCGGGTACTGAGCGATCGGCAGCGAGAAGCCGGCAACCGCGCCGCCAATCAGCATGACCAGCGCCAGGACAATCGCGAAGACGGGTCGATCGATGAAGAATCGTGCCATCGCGGCCGCCTACGGCTTGGCCGCTGCGGGCACGGCAGTCGCCGGGCCCGGCGTGACCGCAGGGCTCGCCAGCGGTACCGGCTTGACCACGGCGCCGGGGCGCGCCTTCTGCACGCCCTCGACCACCACCGTCTCGCCCGCTTTCAGGCCGCTGTCGATCAGCCACATGTCGCCCATGCGGTCACCGGTGGTCACGGCGCGCTGCTCGACCTTGTTATCCGCGGCCACCACAGAGACGAATTGCTTGCCCAGCATTTCAGTCACCGCCTTCTGCGGGATCACGATCGCCTGATCGACCACGTCGTAGATCACCCGCACCCGACCCGTCATACCAGGTCGAATGACATGATCGGGGTTGGGAAAGACCGCCCGCAGCGTCAGCGTGCCGGTCTGCGGATTGATGGCGCGATCGGCGAAGTCGAAGCGCCCCTCATGCGGATGCAGCGAGCCATCGGCAAGCAGCAGTTGCACTGGGCGCCGCGGCATGCGACCGCTGGCGACCGCGGCCTGATGGCGACGCGCAAACGACAGGTACTCGGATTCCGAGACGCTGAAGTAGGCGACAACCGGATCGAGCGACGATACGGTCGCCAGCACCGTCTGCCCGGCAGTGGCCAGACTGCCGATCTCGACCTTCTGCAGGCCGATCTGCCCGCTCAGCGGCGAACGCACCTCGGCGAACGAGCGGTCCAGGCGCGCTCGATTGACGCCCTCGCGGCGCGACTCGACTATGGATGCCGCCTGTTTCGCCGCCGCCACCGCCGACTCGTAGGTCTGGCGGGGAATGGCATCGTCAACAAGCAACGGCTTGTACCGATCGACGTCCTCGGTCGCCCGCGTCAGTTGCGCTTCCGCCTCGATCAGGCGCGCCTGCGCGTCGAGGACGGCAGAGTCGAGCGCGCGCGTATCGATCAGGAACAGCGGCTGACCCTCGCGAACCATCTGGCCGGGCTCGAACAGTTGCTTCTCGACCACGCCACCAACACGCGGCCGCAACTCGACTTCGCGGTAAGCGCGGATGTCGCTGACGATATCGAGCGACAGCGGCGCAGAACGCGCCTCGATGCGTATCACCCCGACCTCCGCCGCGACTGCGGCGGACGGCGCAGGCGCCTTGCCACCGCACCCTGCCAAGAGCGTCGCCGTCATCATGCAAGCGACCATGGATGCGCTTTGAAAAGGGCGAGTGTGCGAAACGTGCTCGCGCTCTCCCGCTGGCCCGGACGACGACCTGATCATTCTTTCCCCTCGGTGGACCTGTGCCGCAAAGGCTCGCGGTTCGTCGCCGCCAGATGCACCGGAAGTCTAGGCGGAGGCGAAGACGTTCCGGCACTGGCAACGGCCGTGTTGCCCAATTTGGGCAGCACGACATGACACGCTGCCCCCTGTCGATCACGATACCTCCCGCGCTTTGAACACGGAAGAACTTCGCCAGCGCCGAGGCGGGAGGGGATCAAATGCAACGAAAGGGATGGGTCGTCGTGCTGATGCTGGCTCTGGTCACAGGCTGCGCCAGCAATGACATTGTCGAGCCGCGACTCGATGTGACGGTCGGCCAGCGGCTGATCGACTTGAAGAAGGCCCATGACGTCGGCGCCCTGTCGCGCGTCGAATATGACCGCCAGCGGTCCAAGCTGATCGAGAGCGTGCGATGAGCCGGCGAAAGATTCGACAGATGCTCGCGGTTTGCATCGCCGCGTCAACCTTGACGGCGTGCGGCTCGACCACGGTCGTGAAGGTGCAGGAGTCGACCACGATTACCAAGGGCCAGGAATTGACGGACCTGGTGCGCGCGCTGGACGAAGGTGCGATGACACAGGCCGAGTACGACTGGCTGCGCGATCGCATCATGCGACGGCCGAACTGAGCGGCCCGCACCGCTGCCACGTATCGAAACTGACGGGAGAGATTCTTTGACCACGCACACCATGGTTCGTGCGGCCTGCGCACTGACGGCTGCCGGCCTCTTGCTGGTGACGACCGCGGCGCAGGCACAGCCGGGGTACTACCCACCTCCGCCGATGCCGTACCCGCCGCCGGCGGACTACGGCCATAGCGACCCGTATCGCTGTGACATGTATGCGCGTGATCAGGCGCATCGGTACGCGCCGCCGGGCTCAGCCGTGGGCGGTGCGGTGCGTGGCGCCGTCGGTGGCGCGGTGTTCGGCGCGATCGTCGGCGGCAAGAAGGGCGCGCGCCGCGGCGCCGCCGCCGGTGGCGGTCTCGGCCTGGTGGCCAACGGTGCACGCGCGCAACGGGAACGCGAGTACGCCTACCGGTATGCGTACGACGACTGCATGCGCGGCTTCCGCCGCTGACGCCCAACCTACCTTTTCAGAGAGAGACCATGCACATTGCCACCACTGCCGCAGCAATCACCCTCGCCTTGTCCGTCGCCTTCTCGGCACAACCCGTGGCGGCGCAAAGTCGCACCACCGAACCGGCGGCGAAGTCCCCTGCGTTGAACGAACTGGACTGCCGCACCCTGCTGCGCCTGGACGGCGACGAGCGCGCGTTCACCCTGCTGTACCTGCACGGATTCATCAGCGGCAAGCACAACCAGCTCATGCTTTCCACCGATGCCTTGGCCACCGCCACCGACCGGATCATCGACCATTGCATCAACAAGCCGGGTGACAAGCTGCTTGCCGTGTTCGAGCAGGTCCGCAAGTCGCCCTGAGTGATAGCAGCCCTGTCACCAGCATGTCATCGACGCTGGGTGCTCTACTGGCCACCCAAGACGGCGTGGCCTGCTTGCGCTTCAGACCGGACTGACGCCGCCGGCGTCGCGCAGCATTCGCACGACGTCCTGAGCGGCCGCGATCAGGCGGCGCGTGCTTTCCAACGTGAAGGCACGCAGTTCCGGATCGACCGCCTCACGGTTGACTGTCCAGCCGTCCGCGGTCTCGACGATCCAGCGCTGATCGCGCAGTACCAGCAGCTTGCGACGGACTGTCTCACGCGGAATGCCGGTGATCTGCGCCAGGTCACGCAGGCGCAACGGACGCAGCGCATGGGTCTCGCCGCGCGGAAGTCTGCCGTGATCGTCCAGCAGTTCTGACGGCAGGCTCCCCGGAGGCATCAAGTGAGCGACGTTCTGGTGTGCCAGCACCCCCCACACCACGAGTGTCTCGAAATCGATGTTGAAGCGGCGCGTACAGCGCAGCATGTGATCGACGATGTGGCGGTTCAAGACGAAGCCGACCATCGAGAACGCCCGGTCGAATGACGCGTCAATCTCGTCGGGCGCGATGAATCCTTCTGCCGCCGGTGCGGACTTGCGTCGAGTGGGCGACTCAGTGCGCTTGTTCACGATACCGTCCTGAGTCCGCCTCAGCGATAGAACGCCTCGACCTGCCCCTTGAGCGTGATCAGCAGCGGACGGCCACGGCGATCGAGGGTCTTGCCGGCCGGCACCTTGATCCAGCCTTCGCTGACGCAATACTCCTCGACGTCCGTACGGTCTCTGCCGTTCAATCGAATGCCGATGTCGTGCTCGAGCACGGCGGCGATGTAATGCGGGCTGCGGGCGTCGGTGGACAGGCGGTCCGGCAAAGGCGGCCGCGATACAGGCTCGGTCATGTGTGTCTTCAGATGCGGTTGGCAGCGCGGAAGTTACCGCAAGCGGCTGACGACACCCAGTCCGCAGCCCAGCTGATGTCACGGCGCAACGGCCAGGATCAACAGATCGTCTTGTTCTGCGTCGCAGCGGCGAGCCTCGATCTCAATGCGGTGTATGAAGAATCCCGCCTGCACCGCTTCATCGACGAGGCTCTGGACGGAGCCAATATGACGGATTGGTACGCCTTCGCGGGCGAGCGTCGCAGTCGCCGGATCAAAGCCGCGCAACAGGTCCGGATCGCGCACCTCGCCGCACATCGTCAGTACGATCCACCGACCACCGGGGCGCAGCACGCGGCGCACGGCGGCTAGACAGCGCGTTCGGTCGGCACCGGTAATGCAGTGCAGGCAGTGTCCATCAACCACCGTGTCAAAGGCCGCCGTCGGCAACTTCGCCAGGTCGACGACGTTGTCGACGACGAACGTGGCGTCGATGCCCGCAGCCGCGGCCCGCTCGACCGCCCACTTGATCGCCGTGGCAGAGATATCGACGCCGGTGACACGCGCACCGCGGCGCGCCAGCAGCAGCGCAAGGTTGCCGGCACCGCAGCCCAACTCGAGAAGCTCGTGTGGTGTGTTGACGGCAGGCAGGCAAGGTTCGATCAAGCGCAGCATGCGCGCGTACTCGTCGTCACTGCTCCATCCGGAGGCGCCGCCTGCACGCAGGCGAAGATAGACCGCATCATGATCGCCGTAGCGAGGCAGGTGCCTTGTCGTCAGGTGACTCATCGCGCACTCATCGCGCCGTTATCGCGTGACAGCGCACAGCAAGTCGCCCGCCTCACGTCCACATGCCGCGCATGCGCGCCGCCAGGTCGAGCGTCGCGGCCGGCACCGCCGTGTGGGCTGCAGCATCGGGCACCCTCTGCGGCCAGCCGCTCAGCTCGAATCGGTCGGCAATCGCTTCGGGAATGAAGCGCGTGCGGGTGGCATACACATGCCGGTCGCCGCGCTTGCCCTGCTGATGCACGTAGAAGCGTTGCGGCACGATGACGGTCAGATGGTCCTTGGCGCGCGTCATGGCCACATACAGCAGCCGCCGCTCTTCTTCGATCTCGGCCGTCGTCCCCGTGGCCAGGTCGGACGGGATGCAGCCATCGACGGCGTTGAGCACGTATACCGCTCGCCATTCCTGGCCTTTGGCCGAGTGAATCGTCGACAGGATCAGGTAATCCTCATCCTTCATCGGCGCGCCGGCATCGTCGCTGGTCGCGCTGGGCGGATCGAGCGTGAGCTCGGTGAGGAATCGTTCGCGTGAGGCATAGCCCGCTGCGATTGCCTCCAACTGACGCAGGTCGCCTTCGCGCACCTCGGCATTGTCGTGCCGCTGCCTGAGCACCGGCTCGTACCAGCGGCTGACAAGTTCCAGTTCGGCCGGCCAGCCGGGCGACCGATGGGCAAGCAGGCGAAACGTTGCCGCGAACTGTGCCCAGGCGATCACGCCCCCGGCCGGCGCCGGCATCGCCTCGACCGCCGCAGCGGGATCGGTGGCGGTGGCCAGCGCATCGAGCATGCGATGGGCGGTTTTCGGCCCGATCCCGGGCAGCAGCTGCAGGACACGGAAACCGGCGATGCGGTCGCGCGGATTTTCCAGCAACCGCAGGAAGGCAAGCACGTCCTTCACGTGGGCTGCCTCAAGAAACTTCAGGCCGCCGAACTTGACGTACGGAATGTTGCGCCGGACCAGTTCCAGCTCGAGCATCGCGCTGTGGCTGGACGCACGAAACAGGACCGCCTGCGCCTTGAGCGCGATTGCCGACTCCCGCCGTGAGAGAACCTGCTCGGCAACGTAGCGCGCCTGGTCGGCGTCATCGGCCACGGTGACGATGCGCGGGCGTTCGTGCGCGATGCGCTCGCTCCACAAGTCCTTGGTGAAGCGCTCGCTGGCCAGACCGATCACCGCATTGGTCGCCGCGAGGATCGCCTGCGTCGACCGATAGTTGCGCGTCAGCGTGACGACCCGTGCAGCCGGCGTGAACTGCGTCGGGAAGTCGAGGATGTTGCGCACCGTGGCGCCGCGGAAGGCGTAGATGGCCTGGGCATCGTCACCCACCGCCGTCAGCCCCTGCCCGTCCGGCTTCAGGGCGCGCAGGATGGTCGCCTGCAGATGATTGGTGTCCTGGTACTCGTCGACCAGCACGTGGGTGAAGCGGCTGCCGATCTCGGCGGCCAGCGATGGCTCGCCCAGCAGGTGAGCCCAGTAGAGCAGCAGGTCGTCGTAGTCGAGCACGCCCTGTCGCTGCTTGGCCTGCACATAGGAGGCAAACAGCGCACGCAGTTCGGTCTGCCACGCCACGCACCACGGGAAGTCGTTGGCCAGTACGCGCTCGAGCGGCACCTGCTGGTTCACCACGGCCGAGTAGATCGCCAGGCAGGTTGCCTTCAGTGGGAAGCGCTGCTCGCGCTCGGTAAGCTTCAGTTCGGCGCGCACTAGGTTCATCAGGTCGGCCGCGTCCTCGCGATCGAGAATGGTGAAGGCGGGATCCATCCCGCCGCGCTCGGCGTACTCGCGCAGCAGCCGGGCGCCGATACCATGGAAGGTGCCCGCCCACGGCAGCGCGGCATGGGCAATGCGCGCCCACGGCGCGCCCAACTTGGCAATGATGCCCTCGACCCGCTGCGTCATCTGCAGCGCCGCGCGGCGCGAGAACGTGAGCAGCAGGATGCCGCGCGGATCCACCCCGCTGGCGATCAGGCAGCAGACCCGATGCGCCAACGTATTGGTCTTTCCCGAGCCGGCACCAGCGATGATCAGTAGCGGGCCAGGGTCTGCACCCCCAACGCCGTGACGCGCGGCGGCGCGCTGCTCAGGATTGAGGCGTACGAGAAGGGTGTCGAGCCCAGGCGATGCCGCCGTGACGGCCTGGGCAAACGATGCAGCGGACAACGGATGCTCAACGGTGAACTGTGAATATGTACAGTACACCGAAACGCAGCGACGTCGGCGCCCGGATCAGTCCTGCCGCATCTGACCGTCGCGCAGAATCACCGGCGTTCCCAGCGACGCCCATGGCGGTCGCGGTAGTACGGCCAGGGCGTTACGTAGACCGGCGGCGGCGGCGTCGCACGCCAGCGGGGGCCATCGATGTAGTGGCCGTGGCCGTAGCCCGGATGGGTCGGCACGACGATGCAACCGGACAAACCAGCCACACCTGCAGCAAGCGCAGTGACCGCGATCCAGCGTCTGGACATGAGACCTCCGTTGGTTCGGCGTCGCGGTGGCACCAGGTGGCACCGCGCATGGCGGCTCAACGGCCACGGCGCTCGCCGTGCCGACGCAGCAGTGGTTACGAGCGGTAACCGCAAGGTCCGATGCAGACTTGCCGTCTGGCGAAACGGGAGGCGAGTCGACAGAGGTGGCGGTCGACGCTGATCGAGGCCGCCTGTGCGGTTTTGCCACCCTAGAGCAACGCGTCTCCTGTCAGTGCACGCGCGACGTACCCCTGCGTGCTGCCTTGAGCAGAAAACCAGGCGTCACTGCACGATCTCTTCAGCGTGCAGCGGCATGCCGAGTGCGCGCAGGATCGATTGCACGCGCACGACCGGCACCTTGCGCACCGGCACCCCTTCGTCGATCGCGACCGCGGCGGCGATGCCTGCTGCCTGACCGGTCGCCATGCACGCCGGCATGTTGCGCGATCGCGCATGGGCAGCATGGTCGGCGGAAATACAGCGCCCCGCCACCAGCAACTGCTCCACGTTCATTGGCACCAGGCAGCGGTACGGTATCTCGTAGGGACGCAATCCTTGAAAGTCCACGTCGGCGCCCTTGGGGTCGTGGATGTCGAGCGCGGACACGTCAGCGGCAATGCTGTCGTCGAAGTGCGTTCCCTGTGTCGAGTCCGCACCGGTCAGGGTGTACTCGCCAAGAATATGGCGGGTCTCGCGCACCCCCAGCACGGGCGCAATCTGTCCGATGCTGGCGCCCTCGAAACCCGGAATGCGCTCGCGCAGGTAGCGGGCCACGCCCTCGATCTGGCGATAGCACTCGACGATCGCATCGGCAAACTGCTTCGGATCGAAGACGTCGACACCGGTCACCCGGGTCGCGTTCACGTACATCAGGCCGTCCGCCGTCTTGAGCGTGATGTTGTCGCGCTGGAGCTTGACGCCGGTGTCCTTCTGCCACTGCTGCAGCGACCCATTGAATCCCGTCAGCCACAGCCCGTAGGCCAAGCCCGCGTCCGTCGCTGGAATCGCCCGCGCAGGCACGTCTTCACAGGTGCGTGCCCAGTCAGCCAGGCGCTTGATGTCGACCTTGTTCATCGTGAAGTACATCGACACCGGCTGCATCTTGCGCGACGCGGCGTCGTCCTCGCCGGAGCCCATCACGAACGGCGCCCCTGCCTTGGCCGCGATGTCGGCGTCCGCAGAACAATCGATGACGACCTGGGCGGCGATGAACTGGCGCCCGGCCTTGCTCTCGATGACCACGCCGGTCACCCGCCCGTCTTCGGTCACCGGCCCCGACACGAACGTCTCGAACAGGATCTGCACCCCGCTGTCCACGCACAAGCGGGTCAGCAGGATCTTCATCATCTCCGGGTCGCACGGCGAGGCGATCTTCACACCACCCGTCTTGACCACCGCCATGTAGTCCGGCCCGGCCCCACCCACCGAGCGGGCCAGGTTCCAGATCTCCAGCGGCAGCCCTCCGACCAGCGCGCCGGACGGTTTGGTATTGAGGCCCAGCGTCAAGTTGCCGCCGAGCGAACCAAAGCGCTCGATCATCACGACCCGCTTGCCGCGGCGTGCGGCGGAAATTGCGGCCAGCGGCCCGGTGGTGCCGCCACCCACCACCACGATGTCGGTCTCCATGAGAAGCGGAATCTCGCGTGCCGGTTCGGTGATGGTGCGCTTTGATGCGTGGTTCATGTCACTCCGTGGGTACGGTCGGGCGCCGCGTGCGGCGCGGCGCCCGGGTTGCATGGGTCGATGGTGCCGGGATCAGTCGAGTTCGATCTTGGAACGCTTGACGATCGGTTCCCACTTGGCGAACTCTCGCGCGAAGAACGCAGCGAATTCATCGGGCGAACTGGCCACCACCGTGGCGCCCATCCCCGTCAGTCTCTCCTTGATGTCGGGTGCCGTGAGGGCCGCGACCGCCTCGCGGTTCAGGCGATCGATGATCGGCTTCGGTGTTGCGGCTGGCGCCAGCAGGCCGAACCACGCGACGGCCTCGAAGTCCGGATAGCCGGACTCAGCCATGGTCGGCACGTCCGGCAACGTGGAGGCGCGCGTCTTGGTGGTGACTGCAAGTGCCTTGAGCTTGCCGCTCTTGATGTGCGGTGTCACGGGCACGATGTTGTCGAACATCATGTTCACGGTGCCGCCCATCAAATCGATATGGGCCTGGGAACTGCCCTTGTAAGGAACGTGGAGGATGTCCAGACCGGCGAGCGTCTTGAACAGTTCGCCGCTGAGGTGGTGCGACGTGCCCTGCCCCGACGAGGCGAACGTGATCTTGCCCGGGTCCTTCTTCGCCAGGGTCACCAGTTCTTTCACCGACTGGGCGGGCAGGCCCGGCCCGGTGATGAGCACCAGCGGCGTGATCGTCATCTGCGTCACCGGCGCGAAGTCCTTGATCGCGTTGAACGGCAGCTTGCGGTAGACCAGTGCGCTGATCGGCAGCGCTGCCGTGGCCATGGTGAGGGTATAGCCATCGGGCTCCGCCTTGGCGCCCCGGTCGCTGCCGATATTGCCGCCGGCCCCGGTGATGTTCTCCACGATGACCGGTTGTCCCAGGGACTTCGACATACGCTCGCCGACCACGCGCGCAATCGTGTCGGACGCCTGCCCCGGTGGAAACGGCACGATGATCTTGATCGGTTTGGTCGGCCAGTTCTGTTGCGCCATGGCGCCGCCGCACGCGGCAGCCAGCGTCAATGCAGCGACGATGAGGATCTTCTTCACGGGGTGTCTCCCTTGAGGTGGTCGGTCGGAGCACTCTTCGTTGCGCCGCGCCGGTTAAGAATCGGTTGCGCTGCTTCAGGCCGCCGCGGCGAATGCTGCCGACTGCGACGCCGACAGCGTCACTTCATAGGCGCGACGCACATGGGCCGCCGCCAGTTCCTCGGCAAGCTCGGCATCGCGCGCCTTGATCGCATCACAGATCGCCTGATGGTCTGCGATCGCTCGTCTGCGACGCTCTGGCTCGCCTCCCGTGGCCGAGCGCCTTGACAGCACGATCTGCGCATTCAACGACATCAGAATCGCCCGCAGGCGCGCATTGCGAGCCGCGCTGATGATGACGTTGTGAAACTCGGTGCCGATCGAGTTCCACTTCTCCCAGTTCGGCTCGCGGGCGTAGCGTGCGCACAGCTTCTCCAGCTGCTCGATCTCCGCTGGCGTGGCGCGCAGAGCGGCGAAGCGGGTCGCGGTCGCCTCGAGGGTCTCACGCAACTCGAAGAACTCGCGCAGGTCATCGAGCGAGCGACGCGGCACGGCGTAGCCACGTGATGGCAACTGTTCGATGAAGCCATCGCGCACCAATAGCTTGAGCGCCTCGCGCACCGGCGTTCGGCTCATGCCGAGACGCTCTGCCAGATGGACCTCGAACAACGGATCACCGGGCGCCAGCTCTGCCTGTTCGATCGCCTTGCGCAGCGCGTCGTACGCGCTGGTGGTCAGGTCATCGGCACGCATAGGTTTCGAATCCGGTGTGTATACACAGTGCATTCAGCTTCGTTCCGTTTCCTCGAAGTGTCAAGCCCTGCGCTACCCTCGCGCGGCGCGCCGGCCATGGAACCAGGCGCGGTCAACTGGATTCACGGAGACCCGACACCGTGTCAGTGCAACGATGGTTGGTGACCTGCCTCCTCTTTCTGGGCCTTGGCCCCACATGGGCCGCGCCGGCCGCTTACACCGGGCCCATGGCGATCGTCGATGCCCAGGTGCAGGCGCATCCGGGGCGCACCGGCGTCTATGTGCTCGAGGCGCCGGTCGAGGCGCTGTTGGGGCGGGCCTGGCTTGCCGACAGCGCGCGCGAGTCGATCGAGGTCCAGTACTTCATCTGGAGTACCGACAACATCGGCATCCTCGCGGCCGAGGCGCTGCTGCGCGCGGCCGAACGCGGCGTGCGCGTGCGGGTGATCGTCGACGACCTGATGATCGACGCGCCGGACAAGTCGCTGCTGGCGCTGGCCCGGCATCCGAATGTCGACATCCGCATCTACAACCCGCTCACCTCCGTGGGGGTGCCGCTCATGACGCGCGTGATCAACGCCGTCACGCGCTTTCGTGCCGTCAACCAGCGCATGCACGACAAGACGCTGGTCGTGGACGGCAAGGTCGCGATCACCGGCGGCCGCAACATGGCGGCCGAGTATTTCGACTACAACCACCGCTACAACTTTCGCGACCGCGACGTGGTGCTGTTGGGCGAGGCGGTGAAATCGGTGCAGCAGAACTTCGAGCGGTTCTGGTCGAGCGAACTGTCGGTGCCGGTGGAGTCGCTGTACAGCGGCCTCGGGTTGATGATGAAAAATGTTCAGGTCACCGACGACGAGATCAGGCAGATCTACCGTGACCTGCACGCCTACGCGCGCTCGCCGGAGAACTTTGCCCCGGAGGTGCGCAGTGCGATCGACGCAACGCCGGTCTCCTTTGCCCGTATCGCAACGGCGATGGTCTGGTGCGAGGTCGAGTTCATCAGCGACATGCCGGGCAAGAATGACGGCAGGTTCGGCCTGGGCGGCGGCGGGAGCACCAGCGCGGCGCTGGCACGCCTGGTGGAGAGTGCGCAGCACAGCGTCGTGATCCAGTCGCCCTACCTGGTCTTTTCCGACGCCGCGATGGCGCTGTTCCAACGTGTGGCGGCGCGTGGGGTCGAGGTGCGCATCAACACCAACTCGTTGGCATCGACCGACAACCTGCCGGCCTTTTCCGGCTACCGCAACCAGCGCGAACGGATGCTCGCCATGGGCCTTAAGGTCTACGAGTATCGGCCCGATGCCGAGGTGCAGCGCCTGCAGATGCAGCAGCGCATCCCTGCCCTGACCGGCGATCCGCCGATCTTCTCGCTCCACGCCAAGAGCATCGTCGTCGATGCCAAGGTCGTCTACATCGGCACGTTCAACCTGGACCCGCGTTCCGAGAACCTCAACACCGAAGTGGGTGCGGTGATCCACGATCCCAGCGTGGCACGTGCAGTGCAGGCGCAGATCGAGCGCGACATGGCCGCCGGGAACAGCTGGAACGCGGCGACGGACGACCCGGATCGGCACGTTGGCGTCATCAAGCGCGCCAAGGTTCGATTTCTGCAGCTGCTGCCTTTGCGGCCGCTGCTGTAGGGCCCCGCGGCCGGTTGACGCACTGTCGAGTCAGGGTCTCCTGGACTGCGGGATCCCGTAAGGGGGACGGCAGGCAGCCCAATTGCCACGTTGCGGCATGGCTGCGGCGATGCTGCGGCACGACGGACCAGATTTGCACCCCCTTTGTGGAAAACAGCCTGACATCGCGACCGCCGGTCAAGTCCGGGCGGACCGCAAGACAAGCCACGCGGCGCAACGGACTTGATACGGCAGACAAGGCCGACGCGGCCGGGAAGCGAGTTGCGGGCGAGCCAGGCGCAGATGCCGACAGGCTGGCACTGCTGTGCGATGGCCTGCGCGAACATGCGGTCTATCTGCTCGACCGTGACGGCATTGTCTCCATCTGGAGTGCAAGCGCTGAACGCATGACCGGCTATGGCGCGCGGCAGATGCTCGGCCGGTCGTTTGCGCAGATCCATCCGCCGGAAGCTGTGGCCGCGGGCCAGCCGCAGCGGGAACTGGAACTGGCTGCCGCCGGTGCGCGCGTCGGCGAATTCGCGCGCCGCCGTGCCGATGGTTCGCGCTACTGGGCCGAAGGCGAGATGACGGTGCTGCGAGACGGGCCCGAAGTGCACGGATTCGCCGTCGTCGAGCGCGACGTGACCACGCGTCGCCATGCCGAGCAACAGCGCCAGGAAAGCACGCAGCGCCTGAAGGCGATCGTCGACACGGCGGTCGACGGGCTCGTCACGATCAACGAACGAGGCATCATCGAGAGCGCCAATCCGGCGGCAGAACGGATGTTCGGCTGGGACGCCAGCGAGTTGGTGGGACGCAACGTGTCGATGCTGATGCCCGAGCCCGACCGCAGCGCCCACGATGGCTACCTGCGGCGCTACCTGATGACCCGGGAACGACGCGTCATCGGCATCGGCCGAGAAATGCGGGGCCTCAGGCGCGACGGCACACTGTTCCCGATGGATCTAGCGATCAGCGAAACCCCGCTGCCCAGCGGTCGCCGCATCTTCACCGGTCTGCTGCGCGACGTCAGCGACCGCAAACGCATCGAAGCCGAACTGCTGGACTCCGACCAGCGCAAGGACGAGTTTCTCGCGGTGCTGGCGCATGAACTGCGCAACCCGCTGGCGCCGATCAGCAATGCGTTGCAGGTGCTCAAGCACGCCCGCGAGCAGCCGCAGCGCGTGGACGCGGTGCGCGAGGTGATGGAGCGCCAGATCCACCAGCTGGTGCGGCTGATCGATGACCTGCTCGACGTCAACCGCATCACGCGCGGCAAGCTGCACCTGCGCCGCGCACGCGTCGAGCTGGCCGATGTGGTGAGTGCCGCGGTGGAGTCCAGCCGCACCGCCATCGATGCGCCGGGCCATCAGCTGGTGGTCGATCTGCCGTCCGAGCCGGTGTGGCTCGAGGTCGATGCGATGCGCATCGCCCAGGTCATCTCCAACCTGCTGGCCAATGCAGCGCGCTACACACCGGCCGGCGGCCGCATCGAGCTGCGCGCCCACAGCGACGGCGAGTCGGTGCGGATCAGCGTCACCGACAACGGCATCGGCATCGCGCGCGACTCGCTGGCGCGCGTGTTCGAGATCTTCGCGCAACTCAACGAGCCGCGCGCCCGGGCATCGAACAGCCTGGGCATCGGCCTCGCCCTGGTGCGCTCGCTGGTCGAGATGCACGGCGGCTCGGTCACCGCACAGAGCGCCGGCCCCGGCACCGGCAGCTGCTTCGCGGTCAATCTACCGTTGGCGTGGGAAGACGAACAGCGGGAGGGAGACGTCCGTCGCAGCGCGTCGCTCCCGACCGGTCTGCGGGTGCTGGTGGTCGACGACAACATCGATGCTGCCGACACGCTGGCGATGCTGCTGCGCATCTTCAATCACGACGTCGAGCTGGCGCATGACGGCATCGATGCGCTGGCGGTGGCGGCGCGCTTCCGGCCGGCGTTGGTGCTGATGGATGTGTCGATGCCGCGCATGGGCGGGCTGGAGGCCACCCGCGCGATGCGCGCCGAAACTTGGGGCAAGCACATCTTCATCTGCACCTTGACCGGCTTCGGGCAGGACGCGGACCGCCAGCGCTCGGCGGACGCCGGCGTCGACGCCCATCTGGTCAAGCCGGTGGCACCCGAGGCCCTGCAGGTGGTGATCGCGCAGGCGCGCAGCCGCATGTCGCAGCCGCCGCTCGACGATCACTGAGGGTGCCTGCGTCAGTCGGCGGGCGTCAGCAGTGCCGGCAGAGCCGGTACTTGGCCGAGGACCCTCGCCAATGCGCCGGCGAAGATCCTGGCCGTCGCGCGCTCGACATCAGGCGCAAGGTAGCGGTCTTGCGCCATCGGCGGGCAGTCCGCGCGCAGCACCGCATGCGCGGCTTCAAGGGCGGCTGAACTGCGCAGTGGCCGCAGGAACTCGATGCCTTGCGCCGCCGCCAGCCATTCAATCGCCAGGATATGCGCGACGTTGCCGATCATCGGCTGCAGCCGGCGCGCGGCGAAGGTTGCCATGCTGACGTGGTCCTCCTGATTGGCACTGGTGGGCAGGCTGTCGACGCTGGCCGGATGCGCGAGCGACTTGTTCTCGCTGGCGAGCGCCGCCGCGGTGACATGGGCGATCATGAAGCCGCTGTTCAGACCCGGGTTGGCGGTGAGGAACGGTGGCAGGCGCGATACGTGGCTGTCGATCAGCATCGCGATGCGTCGCTCGGCGATCGCACCCACTTCGGCGATCGCGGTGGCCATCGCGTCGCAGGCCAGCGCCACGGGTTCCGCGTGGAAGTTGCCGCCGGAAATCATCATGCCGTCGGCAGCAAAGACGAGCGGGTTGTCGGTCACCGCGTTGGCTTCGCGCAGCAGCACCCGGGCAGCGTGCCGCAGCTGGTCGACACAGGCGCCGACCACCTGCGGCTGGCAACGCAGGCTGTACGGATCCTGCACGCGGTCGTCGCCTTCCAGATGACTCCGGCGGATCTGGCTGCCCGCCAGCAGTGCGCGGTAGATCGCTGCCACGTCGATCTGCCCAGGCTGGCCACGCAACGCGTGGATCCGCGCATCGAACGGACCGTCGCTGCCGCGGGCGGCGTCGACCGTGAGCGCGCCGATCACCAGCGCCGACTGCAACACCGGCTCGAAAGCGAACAGCGCATGCAGCGCCAGCGCAGTGCTGGTCTGGGTGCCGTTGATCAGCGCCAGGCCCTCCTTGGCACCGAGCGTGAGCGGCGCGATGCCAGCGGACTCGAGCGCGCCCTGCGCTGGTACGCGGCGTCCGTCCAGCAGGAACTCGCCCTCGCCCAGCAAGGCCAGCGTCATGTGGGCCAGCGGCGCGAGGTCGCCCGAGGCGCCCACCGATCCCTGGGCCGGCACCCAGGGCACGAGGCCGGCGTTGTGCACGGCGATCAGCGTGTCAATCACGACCGGCCGCACCCCGGAGTAGCCGCGTGCCAAGCTCGCCGCCTTTAGCGCCAGCATCAGCCGGATCACCGGCGCCGGCAGCGGATCGCCCACGCCCACGCTGTGCGAACGGATCAAATTCAACTGCAGCGCGGCCAAGTCACCCTCGCTGATGCGGGTGCTGGCGAGCTTGCCGAAGCCGGTGTTGACGCCGTAGACGGCCGCCTCGCCTTCGGCCGCGCGCTGTACCACCGCCGCGCTGGCGAGGATGCCGGCCTGTGCCTGCGGGTCGAGCGACAACGGCAGCACGCCGCCATGGATCGCACGCAGCTGGTCGAGGGTCAGCGCCCCGGGGTGCAGTTGCATCAGCGCGCTCCGGTGGACAGCATCGGCAGGTCGAGCCCTTGCTCGCGCGCGCAGTCGCGCGCCGTGTCGTAGCCGGCATCGGCGTGGCGCATCACCCCGGTGGCCGGGTCGTTCCACAGCACGCGCGCCAGGCGCCGATCGGCCGCCTCGCTGCCGTCGCACACGATCACGACACCGGCATGTTGCGAGTAGCCCATGCCGACCCCGCCGCCATGGTGCAGGCTGACCCAGGTGGCGCCGCCGGCAGTATTGAGCAGCGCATTGAGCAGCGGCCAGTCGCTGACCGCATCGCTGCCGTCAAGCATCGCCTCGGTCTCGCGGTTGGGCGAGGCAACCGAGCCACTATCGAGATGATCCCGACCGATGACGATCGGTGCCTTCAACTCGCCCGAGCGCACCATCTCATTGAACGCCAGGCCAGCGCGGTGGCGCTCGCCGAGGCCGATCCAGCAGATGCGCGCCGGCAGCCCCTGGAAGGCGATCCGCTCGGCCGCCATGTCGAGCCAGCGGTGCAGATGCGTATCGTGCGGGAACAGCTCCTTCATCTTGGCGTCGGTCTTGCGGATGTCCTGCGGATCGCCCGACAGCGCCACCCAGCGGAACGGCCCCTTGCCGCGGCAGAACAGCGGCCGGATGTAGGCGGGGACGAAGCCGGGAAAGTCGAACGCGTTCTTGACCCCGGCATCGAACGCCACCTGGCGGATGTTGTTGCCGTAGTCCACCGTCGGCACCCCCATCGACTTGAACACGAGCATCGCCTGCACGTGGGTGGCACAGCTGGCCGCGGCCGCTGCGCGCAGCGCCGCGTGCTGCGCCGGATCGGCCTGCGCTGCGTGCCACTGCGCCACGCTCCAGCCCGCCGGCAGGTAGCCGTTGACCAGATCGTGGGCGCTGGTCTGGTCGGTCACCAGATCCGGTCGCGGTCCACCGGCGCGCGCGCGCTGCGCCAGTGCGGGCAGCAGTTCGGCGGCATTGCCGAGCAGGCCGACCGACACGGCCTGCCGGCGCGCCGTGTAATGGGCGATGCGTGCAAGCGCATCGTCGAGGTCAGTCGCCTGCTCATCCAGGTAGCGCGAGCGCAGGCGAAAGTCGATGCGGCTTTGCTGGCATTCGATGTTGAGAGAGCAGGCGCCGGCGAAGGTGGCGGCCAGCGGCTGCGCGCCGCCCATGCCGCCCAGCCCGGCCGTGAGAATCCAGCGGCCGGCCCACTCGCTGCCTGCGCCCGCCGATGCGCGGGGATAGTGCTGGCGACCCGCTTCGACCAAGGTTTCGTACGTGCCCTGCACGATGCCCTGGCTGCCAATGTAGATCCAGCTGCCGGCCGTCATCTGACCGTACATCATCAGGCCCTTGCGATCCAGTGCGTCGAAGTGCTCCCACGTCGCCCACTTGGGCACGAGATTCGAATTGGCGATCAGCACCCGCGGTGCATCCTCGTGGGTACGGAACACGCCGACCGGCTTGCCGCTCTGGATCAGCAGCGACTCATCGGCGCGCAGGCGCCGCAGCGTCGCGAGGATGGCCTCGAAGCTCGCCCAATCCCGCGCCGCCTTGCCGATGCCGCCATAGACGACCAGCGCATCCGGGTTCTCGGCCACTTCGGGATCGAGGTTGTTCTGCAGCATGCGGTACGCCGCCTCGATCAGCCAGTTTGCGCAGCTCAGTTCGGTGCCGCGCGGCGCGCGCACCAGACGCGCCGGTGCCGCAGGTGGGGACAGGTCATTCATCGTTACACCCGGGTGTCGGCGAGTTGGAATGCGTCGACTCTACTTGTATAGACAAGCGACCGCAAGTAGCATCGCCCGCATGGCCTCCGACCACTCGACCGCAGCACCGTACGCCCGCGTCAAGCGCTACCTGAAGGAAGGATTGGCTGCCGGCCGCTGGGCGCCCGGCGCGCTGATGCCCTCGGAACACGACCTGGTCTCACGGTTCTCGGTGAGCCGGATGACGGTCAACCGCGCGCTGCGGGAACTGCAGGTCGAAGGCCTGGTCGAGCGCCGCCAGGGCGTGGGCACGTTCGCCGCGCCGCTGCACCGGATCTCCTCGACCCTGACGATCCGCGATCTGCACGAGGAGATCGAGGCGCGCGGCGCCCAGCACGCCGCCCGGGTTCATCTGGCGCGCACAGAGCCGGCGCCAGCGCCGCTCGCCGACTCCTTGGGGCTTGTCGCCAATGCGCCGGTATTTCATACGCTCATCGTCCATCTGTGCAACGGTGTGCCCCTGCAGTGCGAGGATCGCTACGTCAACCCGGCCTGCGCACCCGGTTACCTCGAAGTCGATTTCACGCGGACCACGCCGACCCATTACCTGCTGCAGGTCGCACCGCTCTGGGAGGCGCAGTATTCGATCGAGGCCAGCCGCCCGACCGCGGAGGAGGCACGACTGCTGGAGATCGAACAACACGCCCCCTGCCTGGTGGTGGTCCGGCGCACGGAGAGTCGCGGCGTGCCGATCACGCTTGCCCGCATGGTGCACCCGGGCAGCCGCTACCTGATTGAGGGACGCTTCAAGCCATGATCACCGTGCGTGCCGCCGAAGTACCCGCCCTGCCCTGGAAGAACGGCGGCGGCGTTTCGCGCGATCTGCTGTGCTGGCCCGATGCTGCAGCGTGGCTGGTGCGTGTCAGCCTGGCCGACATCGACGCCGACGGACCGTTCTCCGACTACCCCGGCGTGCAGCGCTGGTTCGCAGTGGTCGAAGGCGAAGGCGTCGAACTGGACTTCGGCACCCGGCGCCATATGCAGCGGGTCGGCGACGCGCCACTGGCGTTCGATGGCGCCGAGGCGCTCGGCTGCCGACTGCTGGACGGCCGCACCCGTGACCTCAACCTCATGTTGCGCGGCGTGCCGGGCTGCCTGCGCTTCGGCTTGTCGTTCGAGGAAGACTGGCCACAACGCGGCCGCTTCGACCTGGCGACACAGTCGCTCGCCTGGGGTCTGCCGCAAGGCCCGCTCTACAGCAGTGCACCCGCGTTATGGATCGGGACTGGGCGATGAAGACCCTATGGCGCCATGCGCACCTGACTACCCTGGCGGGCCACGGCTGGGGCACCGTCGCGCGTGGCGCGCTCCTGGTCGAAGGTGAGCGGCTGGCGTGGGTCGGAAACGAGGCCGATCTTCCGGCGGGCTTGCAAGTCGATGCCGAGCACGATCTCGCCGGCGCTCTCGTCACGCCCGGCCTGGTCGACTGCCATACGCACCTCGTCTACGCCGGCCAGCGCGCCAGCGAGTTCGAGCAACGGCTCAACGGCGCCAGCTATGAGCAGATCGCGCAGGCAGGCGGCGGCATCCGCAGCACGGTGGCGGCGACCCGCGCGGCCGATGAGCCGACGCTGCTGGCGCTGGCGGCCAAGCGCGCGCGCGCGCTGATGGCCGAGGGCGTGACCACGCTCGAGATCAAGTCCGGCTACGGACTGGCGCAGCACCACGAAGCGCGCTGCCTGCGGGTGGCGCGGCGACTCGGTGCCGACCTGCCAATGACGGTGAAGACAACCTATCTGGCTGCGCATGCTGTGCCGCCGGAGTTCGCCGGCCGGGCAGATGCCTATGTCGCCGCGGTATGCGACTGGCTGCCCGAGTTGCATGCGGAAGGGCTGGTCGATGCGGTCGATGCGTTCTGCGACACGATCGGCTTCACGCCGACGCAGACGCGCCGGGTCTTCGATGCGGCCCGTGCGCTGGGACTGCCGGTGAAGCTGCACGCCGAACAGCTCAGCGATCAAAACGGCGCCGCCCTCGCGGCCGACTACGCCGCGCTGTCCTGCGACCACCTCGAGTGGCTGTCAGCGGCAGGCGTGCGCGCCATGGCAGCCAGCGGCACCGTTGCTGTCCTGCTCCCCGGCGCGTTCTATTTCCTGCGGGAGACCCGCCTGCCACCGGTGCAGGCGCTGCGCGACGCCCAGGTTCCTATGGCGATCGCCACCGATCACAACCCGGGCTCGTCACCCGGCCTGTCGTTGCTGCTGATGCTCAACATGGCCTGCACGCTGTTCCGTCTCACCCCGGAAGAAGCGCTGCGTGGTGTCACTGTCCATGGCGCGCGGGCCTTGGGGCTGAGCGATCGCGGCCGCCTCGCATCCGGTCAGCGCGCTGACTTGGCGGTCTGGGCGCTTGACCACCCGAACGAGCTGGCCTACTGGTTTGGCCAGAACCCGTGCCTGCGGGTGATCTGGGGTGGCGTCGAGCGCAGCGCTACATGGCCTTGAAGCGCGGCACGTAGGCTCGGCTGACCGGCAGTTCCATAGTCAGACCCTTGAAGCGAACGAACAGACGCGAGTCATCGTCGCGCCATGTGCCGGCAAGCATCGCCAGATTGATGATCGTCGAGCGGTGCACCTGCCAGAACTGATCGGGATCGAGCTGTTCGATCAGTTCCTGGATCGGCGTGCGGATCAAGTGTTCGGCGTCGCGGGTGCGCACCACGGTGTACTTCTCATCCGCATGAAAGTAGACGACGTCAGTCACGGCGATCTGGTGCGTGATCTCGCCCTTCGAGGCGCGCACCCAGCGCAAAGGCTGCGCGGGCCGCGGCGGGGCCCACTGTTCAAGGGCGCGCGCGAGGCCGTCATCGCTCACCGGCGCTTTCAGGCGATCCACCGTGCGCTGCAGGCGCTCGAGCTTGAGCGGTTTGAGCAGGTAGTCGACCGCGGCGGTTTCGAAGGCCCGCACCGCGTACTCGTCGTAGGCAGTGACGAAGACCACGCGCGTGTTTCCTTCGATGCCCTGCGCGACCTCCAGGCCGGTCAATCCCGGCATCTGGATGTCCAGGAACGCGATGTCCGGCGCTTCGCTGGCAATGCGTTCGGCAGCCTCCAGGCCATCGCGCGCCGGGCACAGCAGCTCAAGCTCTGGCCAGGCTTGTGCGAGCAACGCTTGCAGATGGCGCAGCAGATGCGGTTCATCGTCCGCAATCAGCGCTTTGGTGGGCTTACGTTTCAAGGGCACGGCAGTTCCAGGGTCGCGACCACCCCCCGAGGGTGATTCGGTTCGATGCGCAGGCTGGCCGATTGTCCCCAGCGCGCTGCCAGGCGTTCGCGAATGTTCTGTGTTGCCACGCCGCGGCCGCGGCGCTGCACCGGCGACCCCAGGCCCAAGCCATCATCTTCAACACTCAAGCACAGCCGACCGTCGGCTACCGCCGCGTGTAGCGTGATGGTGCCAGGCCCCACCGAACGTTCCAACCCATGATGCACCGCGTTCTCAACCAACGGCTGTAGCAGCAGCGGTGGCACGGGCAGGCTGCGGACGGCCGGATCGGCCTCGATGCGGTAGCGAAGCCGACCACCCATGCGCAATTGCATCAGCTTCAGGTAATGCCCCACCAACCCCAGTTCCTGATCCAGCGTCACTGTGTCGGCGCGCATTTGTTCGAGGCTCGCGCGCAGGTGGTCGGTGAAGGCATCGAGCAGTTCACTGGCCGCCTTGGTGTCGCAGTCGATCAAGCTGCGTACGTTGGCGAGCGTGTTGAAAAGATAGTGCGGTTCGATCTGCGCCTGAAGCAGACGCATCTGCGCCTCTTGCGCCTGACGTTTGAGCTGCTCCTCGTGCCACTCGTCCCACGCGACCAATGCCCAGACGATGCTGAAGATGATGGCGCCACCGACCATTGAGAGCCAGCCGCGTTGCGATTGCCAGGGTGCATGCTCAATTCCCGAAAAGCCACTGAAAAGCTGATGTGCGAGGTTCAAACCGGCGTAGACGCAGGCCATCGACGTAAAGGCGAAGAAAAGGCTAGTCAAAATGCTGGGTCGGCCGTTGCTCCAGTCAATGAGGCGCTGCGGTGCCCATCGCTCAATGGCCGAGAAGACGATATGGAGCGTGCTGCCGACGATCAGCGCCGTGCCGAGAGTCGGCGCCGCCTGTTCGAACCAAAACGACGAGTCGACCCCTTTGCGGCCGGCGAGAGCCATCACGGCCACGATGATCACGCCGAAGCGCAGCGAATAGTCGAAAGTCACTGCCCACATGGCCCATGCGGGCAGGTCGCGGTGCTTGCGCAGCTTGAAATAGTCTTTGCGCGCCAAGCGCAGGCTGTCACTGAATCGGTTCATGCGGCAGGAGTCTAGGCGGCCGCCTCCGAGCAAGCAGCGTGTTGGGCGACGGATCGACAGGCTGGCCGACCGGCAGACAGTTGGGCGGGCCAAACGTCAAGATCGGATGTGCGCGCAGCAACGGCTCGCCCCGGTCAACCGGTGAAACCGTGACAGCTCAACAGGTGCCAGGGTGCGCAAGCATCCGGATGCGTTACGAATGCCCGCTGCGGTCAGTCACTCAAGCACGCGGGGCTGCGCGTTGACACGCGGCGCGCTGCCCGCAGTTGCCTTTGCCTGTTCCCACCCCGCAAGGCGTGCCCAGTGGGGTCGCTCAAACAGGAAGCGCAGCGGCGTGCCGCGCGTCAGGCGCTGGATCAGCAATGCACCGACGATCGAGCCGGCGACCACGATCAAGACCCTGAGGTCGCCCGCGATCGGCCAGCTGCCCAGTTCCAGCGCCTTGCGCATCACTATCAACAGCAGCGGAAACGCGAGAAAGATCACCAGTGAGCGGCGGCCGAACATCGCAAGCCACCCCATCCAGGTCGATCGGCTGAGCAGCGCGCCGGTTGCCAGCACGGCGACGCACCCCGCCACGCCCAGCGCAAACGCAAGCAGTGGGTTGTCCGGCGCAGCGGCCAGCGTTGCGACCAGGTGCGCGGTCAGCCACAGGATCAACGCCGCCGCCACGACGCGGGCGTTTCCTTGCGCCCAGGCCCCCGCCGCAAAGATCGCTGGCGCCAGGGCATAGCCGGCATGGAAGTAGATGTAGCGCGAGGCCAGCCGGTCGCTGATCACCCAGCCGGTCTGCACGTCTGCCATCGAGATGACCGCGGCAACCGGCAGCACGATCCAGGCAGGGACCCTCCGCAGCAGCTTTGCGAGCACGAAGAACAGCGGCAGCGCATAGA
>LNFM01000780.1_pt1 | contig 80464 bp, 69 predicted proteins | sample 596031 | NCBI WGS metagenome assembly LNFM01 (sample SAMN04254537, study PRJNA301005) | activated carbon metagenome | isolation source: dual media filters at the Ann Arbor, Michigan drinking water treatment plant | place: USA: Ann Arbor | reverse complement strand
TTGCTCCCTACGACGGCAAGGCCCAGACCCTCACCGACGGCGAGTGGAAGGGCGGCGTCGCGCTCCCCCTCCTGCGCAACCGGGCCATCGACAGTCGACGGGGGGCGCTGGCTCGCACGGATCTCGGTCTCCAGCTGGCGGACCAGCGCGTGGCGGCCTCGCGCCTGCGGTTCCTCGGCGAGGCGGCGCTGCGCTACTGGGACTGGGTGTCGGCGGGTCGTCAGCAGGACGTGGCCAGTCGGCTGCTCCAGATCGCCGAGGTGCGCGACCGCGACCTGGCCGACGCCATCGCGCTCGGCTCGGTCGCCCCGGTCGAGCGCGTGGACAACCGGCGGGCCATCCTGCAACGCCAGAGCGGCGTGATCAGCGCGCGGCGGAGCACGGAACGGCAGTCGATCAACGTGTCGCTCTACCTGCGGGCGGTGGACGGGTCGATGCTGAGGCCAGGTGACAGCCAGGTCCCGGGCAGCATGCCGCCCCCGCCGCCGCGGATCACCCGCGAGCAGATCGAGGCCGACCTGCGACTCGCCCTGGCCAACCGGCCGGACGTCCGCGCCATCGAGCTCACCCGGGAACAGCAGACCATCACGCTCGAGCTGGCACGGAACGAACTCCTGCCCACGTTCGACCTGTTCGCCGAGGTCTCGAAGGACGCCGGCGATGGGTCCCGGACCCTCCGGGGTGCCGAACTCGATGCGGGGGCGACGTTCGTCCTGCCCGTGCAGCGGCGCCAGGGGAAAGGCCTCCAGCGTACGGCCCTGGCCAACCTGGCCCGACTCGATGCCGAGCTGCGGTTCGCGAGGGACCGCGTCCGGGCCGAGATCGAGGATGCGGCCAGCGCCCTCGCCGCCGCCCTCGACGTCGTGGAGGTGGTGGCGGCGGAGGTGCTCGTGGCCCGGGAACTGGAGCAGGCCGAACGCGACCGCTTCGCCCTCGGTGACTCCACCCAGTTCCTGGTCAACCTCCGGGAGCTGGCCACGGCCGACGCAGCGTTCCGGGAGATCAGCGCGACCGCCGAGGCCCACAAGGCCCGGGTCGCCTACGACGTGGCGACGGCCCGACTGGCCGTGATGACAGGTAATCCCTGATGATCACCGTTCCATCATGCGCAGGCACCACCTCAGCCCCCTAAATGTCCAATTTATTGAAGATTCATCATACGGAATGATGGATCTTTCGCGCTCTGGCAGCTGAGCGGCGCGAATAGTCACGTTTCCGTCACTCAGGAAATCCGGTACACACCGTGCAGGTACCCTCTCGTCCCAGGGAGGGACGTACGCCTCCCTTGGTCAACCCGACCCCGCATCCAGTGGGGTCCTGGTGAATTTTTCAGGGAGGGTAGGACATGATTCGTCGCGCAATCTGGGCGCTGCTAGCCGCAGTGCTCTGCGCAGCCCCGGCGATGGCCCAGGAAACGACTGGGCGCGTAGCGGGTACGGTAATCGACACGTCCAACGCGGCGATTCCGGGCGCTAGCGTCAAGATCGAGGGCGGCGCCGTCAACCAAATGACGGTCACCGACGGTGAGGGGAAGTTCTCATTCGCAGCACTGTCCCCGGGCACGTACCGCCTGACCACGACCCTGCAGGGCTTCAAGACCTCCGTGGTCGACGATCTGCAGGTGGCGATCGGCAAGACATCGTCGGTCAACGTCTCGTTGAGCGTTGGCGGGCTGGCCGAGCAGGTGACGGTGGAGGCCTCGTCGGTCCGCCTGGACACGGCGCAGACGACCATCCAGACCAACGTGACGGCGGCCACCATCGAGAACCTGCCCAAGGGCACCAACATGACCAGCCTGCTGAAGCTGGCCCCGGCAGCTCGGCAGGAGCCCCTGAGCGGCGGCTTCCAGATCGACGGTGCCAGCGGTTCCGAGAACTCGTTCATGATTGACGGCCTCGAGACCGGCAACTTCCGGACCGGCGTACTGAACGTCAACAACAACCTGCCGTTCGAGTTCATCCAGGAGATGTCGATCAAGACGTCCGGCTTCAACGCCGAGTTCGGCGGCGCAACGGGCGGCGTGATCAACGTCGTCACCAAGAGCGGCACGAACCAGTTCCGCGGCCTGGGCGGTATCGAGTTCGAGTCCGATGGCCTGAACGGCGACCCGCGTGGCCGCCTGAACCGCTTCCGCAGCGGCACGGGCGCCAACTTCGTCCAGGTCAACGAGTACCTGAACGACAAGACCGACAAGTACACCAACTACTACCCGGTGCTCGGCGTCGGCGGCCCGATCCTGCGTGACAAGGCGTGGTTCTTCGCCAGCTACTCGCCGCAGATCTTCGACGAGACGCGCACCACCGAGTACTTCAGCTCCGATCCCCGCACGCGCACGAAGACAGGCGAGCAGACCTACACCCGCAACCGCAAGTCCGAGTACTTCCAGGGCCGTGTGGACGCACAGCCGTCCAACACCGTCCGCCTGACGGGCACCTACACCTACAACCCGTACATCGAGGAAGGCATCTTCCCGCACAGCCAGATCTCGCTGGGCAACGCTCCGCCGTCGGTCAACTTCGGCGGATCCACCGGCATCCTGACGGGGCCGGACCTGACGACCAAGCAGGGCGGCAAGCAGGACGGCGGCAACTTCTCGGTGGGGGCCACCTGGACGCCAGGTAGCAAGCTGGTGCTGAGCTCGCGCGTTTCGCGCGGCTACCTGAACGAGTTGCTCAACTCGAAGATGATCCCGCAGGAGACGCGCTTCCGCTGCATCAACAACGCGCCGCCGGCCGGCGCGGGCTGCGGACTCGGCTTCGACAGCTTCCCGACCAACTCGCAGCGCTTCGAGGACAGCTCCGAGCGCTGGACGGTGGACTCGAGCGCGGCGTTCCTGGTGGACGGCTTCGCGGGTCGCCACGAGTTCAAGGTCGGTCACCAGTACTCGCGCGTCGCCAACGACGTCAACACCGGCTATGTGCCCTACGGCATCGTCAGCCTGTCGTACGGCTTCACGATCAACGACCTGACCGGCCGTAACGACCCGGTGACGCCGGGCGCCATCGGCGCCGGTGTGATCCAGCGCTTCGGCACGGTCGGCGCGGCCGCCAACACGGCCAACTCGATCTACTTCCAGGACCGCTGGCAGCCGACCAACCGCCTGACGATCAACGCCGGCGTGCGCATGGAGAAGGAAGACCTGCCCTCGTTCAACGGCTTCGCGCCGCCGATCAACTTCGGCTTCGGCGACAAGGTGGTGCCCCGCCTCGGCGTGGCGTACGACCTGACCGGCGACGGCCGCACGAAGATCTTCGCCAGCTTCAACAAGTTCCAGGATCGTCTCAAGTTCGAGCTGCCGCGCGGCTCGTTCGGTGGCGACTTCTTCCGGAACGACTATTTCGAGATCATGCCGGGCAACGTGGCGTACGACTTCTACACGATCAATCGCATTCTCGGCAGCAACACCGACGTGCTTGGCGGCCAGTGCCCGATCGTCAACTCGACCGGCCTGTCGCGCTGCCAGTATGACTTCCGCATCGCCTCCAACGACCCCAACGCCGACATCTACACCGGCAAGGTCGACCCCGATCTGAAGCCGTTCACGCAGACCGAGTTCACGGCTGGCCTCGAGCGCGAGCTCCTCAGCTCCTACCTCCTGAGCGTCCGCTACACGCGCAAGTCGGTCGACCACGCCATCGAGGACGCGGGCTTCCCGACGGCCGAGGGTTCCGAGGCGTACATCATCGGCAACCCCGGTGAGGGCCTTCACGCCGAGACGGCTCGCCAGTTCGGCTACGCCAAGACGACCAAGCCCGAGCGCATCTACGACGCGCTCGAGACGCGTCTCGAGCGCCGGTTCGCCAACAACTTCCAGTTCACGGCGGCCTACACCTACAGCAAGCTCCAGGGCAACTACTCGGGTCTGGCGAGCTCGGACGAGAACGGCCGCACCTCACCCGGTGTGAACCGCTTCTTCGACCTGCCGCACCTGGGCTTCACCACGGCGGGTACGCCCGACAACGGCGTCCTGGCCACCGACCGCCCGCACGTGCTGAACCTGTTCGGCTCGTACCTCTTCAACTGGGGCGCGAACCAGTCGACCAACGTGGCGGCCTTCACGACGTTCCAGTCGGGCACGCCGCAGACGACCTTCTACACGTTCTACGCCGCGGCGGTCGCCTACGGTCGCAACGACATGGGCCGCACGCCGATGTTCACCAACACGGACCTGATGCTCTCGCACCGGATCCGCTTCGGCAGCCGCTCGGTGGCGCTCGAGCTGAACATCCTCAACCTGTTCGACGAGGCCAACGTGCTCGGCTTCTACAGCAACAACGCCGGCGTCAACCCCAGCATCGCCACCCTGGGCCTGCCGGCCAGCGTCACCGACGAGCCGAGCGCGCTGAACTACGTGCTCACCAACGGGATCACGGCCAACTACGACGCCTACCTGAACAATCCGGCGGCGCCGCAGCGCAAGGACACCGCCTACGGCATGGACAACTCGTTCCAGACCTTCCGCGCCGTTCGCTTCGGCGTGAAGTTCAACTTCTAGTCCGCCTCCGGTCGCAACGCGACCTGGGCTGACGGAACACACGAAGGGCCCGGCGGGGACGTCCCCATCGGGCCCGTTCTGCGTTCTGACGGCCTTCTTCATTCGGCCGTCGGCCTTCGTACTTCAGCGTTCGGCGTTCGGCGTTCGGCGTCCTTACAGCTGTTCCGTGTCCATCTGGGCCCGCTGCAGCTTGCCGCTGAAGTCGACGTAGATCGACTTCCACTCGCTGAAGACGTCGAGCGCGGCGATGCCCGCCTCGCGGTGGCCGTTGCCGGTGGCCTTGACGCCGCCGAACGGCAGGTGGACCTCGGCCCCGATCGTCGGCGCGTTGACGTAGAACAGCCCGGTGTAGACGTCACGCATCGCGGTGAAGGCGGTGTTGATGTCCTGCGTGTAGATCGCGGCCGACAGCCCGTAGGCGACGTCGTTGGCCACGGCAATCGCCTCGTCGAGCGATCCCACCTTCAGCACCGAGACGACGGGGCCGAAGATCTCTTCCTTCGCGATGCGCATCGTCGGTGTCACGTCGGCGAAGATCGTCGGCTCGTGGAAGCAGCCTCTGGCGTAGTCGCCTGTCGTGAGCCGCGATCCACCGAGCACGAGCCTGGCGCCCTCAGCCTGGCCGATGCCGACGTACTCGATCACCTTCGCCAGTTGCGCCTCGTGGATCGACGGGCCCATCTGAATCCCGGGCCGGCGGCCATCCCCCACCACCAGGTGCGCCGCGCGTGCAGCGAAGCGCTCGAGGAACTCGTCGTAGACCTGCTCGTGCACGACAACCCGACTGGCCGCCGTGCAGCGCTGCCCCGTCGTCCCGAAGCCGCCCCAGACCGCGCCATCCACCGCGAGTTCGAGCTTCGCGTCGTCCATCACGATGATGACGTTCTTGCCGCCCATCTCGAGGTGGACCTTCTTGAAGGTGCGGGCGCAGGTCTCGTTGATGCGGCGGCCGGTCTCGGTGGAGCCGGTGAACGAGACCACAGCCACGTCCGGGTGCTCGACGATCGGCGCGGCGGCCCCGGGGCCATCACCGATGACCAGGTTGACCACGCCCGGGGGCAGCCCGGCGTCGATCAGGGTCTGCACGAAGTTGATGGCGGTGAGCGGCGCCTCCTCGGCCGGCTTGAAGACGACCGTGTTGCCGCAGATGAGGGCCGGCAGGATCTTCCACGACGGCACGGCCATCGGGAAGTTCCAGGCGGTGATCATGCCGCAGACCCCGATCGGCTGGCGCACCGACATCGCGAACTTGTTGCGCAGCTCGGACGGCGTGGTCTGGCCGAAGAGCCGCCGCCCCTCCCCCGCCATCAGGTAACTCATGTCGATGGCTTCCTGGACGTCGCCCGCGGTCTCGGCCAGGACCTTGCCCATCTCGCGGGTCATGTCGTCGGCGAAGCGGTCCTTGCGCTCCTTGAACAGTTGCGCGGCGCGGTAGAGGATCTCCGCCCGCCCGGGCGCCGGGACGAGCCGCCAGCTCGCGAAGGCCTTCTTCGCGGCGGCCACCGCCGCGTCGACGTCGGCCTGCCCCGACTGCGGGAAGAGGCCGATCAGGTCGTCGCGATCGGCCGGATTCCGGTTCTCGTAGGTCGCGCCAGACCGGGCCGGGACCCACACCCCATCGATGTGATTGTGGAAGGTCTGGGACACCGGGCTATTCTAGGCTGGAGCCGGGACGGTCTCTTGCCGATTCCGGACAGGAGCGCCCCCGGCTCCGACGCGACCCATGGATCAACGCCAGCGCCCCCGTATTCCGATCCCGAACGGCCTCAGCGGCGAGGTCACCGTCTACCGACCGCTGTCGGTGAGCGACCTGTCGCCGCTCGGCGCCCGGGTGGAAACACCCGAGCCCCTGCGGGTGAACTCGGTGCGGGCGTTTCGCCTGAACCTCGGCGAGCAGACCGTCGTGCTCAAGGGCCGCGTCTGCCACGCGAGCGTCCGGGCCCTCGACGACCACCTCGTCGTGTACACCTCGGGCGTCGAGTTCCTCGACGTGCCGCCCCTGGCGCGCATGGCCATCGAGCGGTTCCTCGAGCGCGTCGGCTCGGCCGTGATCACCGCCGAGCACGGCGATATCCACTGAACAATTCAGAATTCAAAATTCAAAATGAAGCGCGGGGCCGGCACCGCCAGGCTCCCGCAGTGCGGGCCGCGGGGTCCGCGGGGTCCGCACCGCTCCGCAATTCAGAATTCAAGATTCAGAATGGAGCGCCGGGCGGGCACCGCCAGGCTCCCTCAGCGGGCCGCAGGCCGCGGAATCCGCACCGCTTCGCCATTCAGAATTCAAGATTCAGAATGGAGCGCGGGGCGGGCACCGCCAGGCTCCCGCAGCGGGTCCGTAGGTCGCGGGGTCCGGACTGGCCTCGCCATTCAGAATCCAAGGTTCAGAAGGAACCGGGGGCGCGCGTTCGTGGCCTCACGTCACTCCGCGGCAGCCTGGCGGAGCCCCGCCCCGCGCTTCATTCTGCATTCTGAATGTCAGTGAAACGCGCCTGAATTCTCGAGCTACTTGACCTTGATGTCGACCGCCGTCCGCGGCGGGTTGACGTAGGCCGAGACCAGGCTCTCGTGGCCGCCCGGCCCGATGGCCGCGACGCCGAACACGTAGTCGTCCACTGACACGTCCGGCAGCACGATCTCGGTGACGTTGCCCACGTGCCGGTCGAACTGCCAGTCGGGTGTCCACGCCTCCCGCCAGAAGATTCGATACCCCACCGCGCCGTCTGCGGCGCGCCAGCGCAGCCGCGCATCGTAGCCGGACGGACTGCGATCCAGCAGCGGAACGCCCCGCTCGGTGGTCACAGCCGGCGCAGCCGGCGCGAGTGCCAGTGACGCGACACTCGCGACGTTGACCTTGGTGTTGCGCGAGAGGTACACCGCGTCGACACCGTCGGGGGTGTCCGCCACGAGATGCTGCCGGCCGAAGTGCTCGTTGGCCTCGCTGAAGCGCACGCCGGCGTAGCCTCGCTGGTTGAATGCCGTGTGGTCGCCGCCGCGCCCGAAGCGGTCGTGCCGCGCGATCAGCCGCACGCGATGCGACGGCACATAGCGCGCCGCGGTCCGCTGGATGTACCGCGCCAGCTGCCGCGACAGCGAATCCTCCGGCCCCTCGGAGAACACCCGGACCGTCTCGGCATCGACGATGCCGTTGCCGCCCCGCGAGTTGCCGACGATGTCGTTGTTGAAGACGGCGTCGATCACGACCTTCTCCGCGCGCGCCCTCTGCGCGTGCAGGTGCGCGCCGACCAGGCCCTGCTCTTCACCGGCGAAGGCGATGAACACGAGCGTCGCGTCGAACTCGAGGCCGCTCTGCGCCAGCACGCGCGCCGCCTCCATCGTCAGCGCCGTGCCGCTGCCATCGTCGTTGGCGCCCGGTGCGGGGATGTCCCCGGCGCTCCAGTCGAAACCGCCGCTGGCCGACGCCGGGCGAGGTGCCGCCCCGCCCGACGCGCTGGGCAGTGACGCGGCAGTCGCCGGGGGCGGCACGGGGCGTGCGACGGTGTCGTAGTGGCCGCTGACGACGATGCGGCGCGCCGTCCGCCCGGGCAGGACGGCGACCACGTTGCGCAGGCGCACGTCCCGCACGATGCGGTCGCCCTGCGCCGGAATCTCGTAGTCGTCGAAGGCCACCTGCAGCCGCGGGCTGGCCGTGCGCCACTGGTCGTGAATCCACTGCGCGGCGGCGCCGATGCCACGGCGCGGGTCGGTCTGGCTCGACAGCGTGTGTCTGGTCTCGAACGCCGCGAGGGCGTCGACGGTCGCCTTCAGACGCTCGGCCGACACCTGCGCCAGGACGGTCTCGACGCGCGGGTCGACGTCCTGCGCCGACACGGGCAGGGCGAGGGTCGCGACGACGAGCGTCGCCATCCAGAGGGAGCGAAGAAGCATGCCGCCCAGCTTATCAGCGGCGCGCGCCGCGCTACCTGACGCGGACGTGCTGCAGGTAGTCGCCGGACGCGATGCGCTGCGCGCCGCCGAGCGGGGCGTTGTAGAAGTAGACCCAGGCGTCGAGCGTCTCGCCTGTGTCGAGTTGCACGGGATAGAGGTGACGCGTGTAGAGGCTCTGATCGATGTGCCCCTCGCGGTAGCCCTCGATCTCGTCGAGCGCGGCCAGGACGCCGGCCGGGTCATCCATCTCGTAGACCTCGCCCCACACGCAGCCCTCCGGGTCCGGAATCGCGGCCGGATAGATGCCGAGATCGAACAGCGAGGCCCGGATGGAGCCGCGCCGGCGATGGCGCAGCTTGCCCTCGATGCCCGCACGTCGACGACGGTCGAAACCCGTCATCAGCGTGCCGTAGAAGAACGCAGCAGTGTTCACGGATGCCTGTGACCGGATCGGGGGCTCGCGAGCTCGACCGCCGACGCGGGAGCGACGGAACCACACCCGACCGCGGCTGAAGTGCCGTCTCCTTGTCGGAGATGACCGAGTGCCGCATGCGAGGCATGCGGATGAGTCGCGGCCGTAAGGCGGCAGCGGGTGCGCCCCGGCTGACGTCTGCGGCGTGTTCGGAATTCGGAGTCTAGCAGAAAAGACGAAGGCCGGACGAGGTTGCCCTCGCCCGGCCCGTGTCATGTCCCGCCGTGCACGGCGCGCTAGTCTTCGGCGCGCTGGTGCAGCTGCTTGAGGTGATCGAGGTGACCGTCGCGGGCGGCGCTCGCCTGCTTGACGATGACGTCGAGCATCTCGGCCGGAAGCGTCATGTGGAGCGCCACACCGTTGCCGGTGCCTTCGATCTGGATGGAGCTCAGCAGCGGCTTGAGCTCGGGCTTGGCGTCCATCTGGAGCCGAGCCAGGGCCAGGATGCCCTGCAGCACCTCGCGCATGTTCTTGCCGGCGTCGGAGTCCTTGCCTTCGGCGCGGAGCGTGGCGGTGAGCCCGCCGTTGAGGTGGCCGGAGGCCGCGACCCACTTGACCTCGGGCAGCTGTGCCATGACCTGCGAGGGCATCTCGTTGCCGTCGGTGTTGACCCCGAAGGCCGTCGGGCGGCCAATCGCCCACACGGTGGAGTTCTGGTCGACGCTTTCCAGCATGCGGACGAACTCGCCGTCGCTGGTGATGCTGGCCGAGCCGTCGCCCTGGCTGCGGTCGATGGCGCCCTTCACCGCGGCGTTGCTGCCGACGATGACGAGGTCGCCACTGACGAGGGCGATGACCGGCGCCTCGCCCTTCTCTTCATGCGCCACGAGCAGGCGCGCGCCCTTGTATTCGGAGAGCTGTCCGCCCTTGCTGGTGACCAGGGCCTCGATCTTGGCGAGGTCGAAGCGGCCGCGCAGGGCGACGAAGCCATTGCCGGGGTGGTCAGTGCCGGCGGCGGTGCCGGGCGAGAGCGAGGCGATGACCGAGTCGATGTCGCGCTCGACGTCGATGCCGGTCTGCTCCTGGAACTCCTGGCGTCCCTTGCCTTCGTTGTCCATCAGCACGTTGAGGCGCTGGCGGAACTCGGAGGCCATCACGCCCTGGACGTTGGCGTAGGCGACGGCCGTGGCGCCGGCCGGCACCAGGGAGAGTTCATCGGGGCCGGCATTGCTCGCAAAGGCTCGCGGCATGCCGCCCATGTAGGCAACGGTGCCGGCAGCAAGGCCGGCGGTGAGGATGGCGGCCGAACCAACGAGGAAGTAACGGGTCTTTGCAGTGCTCATCGGAGTATCACCCCTGTATAGCCACTGTAACGTACGGGGCCAGCCGAAGGTTCCAAGCCGGACCGTTCAGGGTTGGGACGAACAATCCAAATTTCTGAATTACTGCTCCAGCACGTACTCGCGCCGCGTCACGGTGCGCATCGCCAGCCACAAGGTGGCCAGGGTGATGACCGCCAGCCACAGCAGGCTCGTGCTCACCGGTGGGAACTCCCGGAACAGCGACGTCAGCAGGCTGGCCGTGCTGTCGTCGCTCGGCATCGCCTGCGGCACCAGGCCCTGCAGGTAGTAGGCCACCGAGAAGCGGCGCAGGTAGCCCGGGATGAGCAGGATGGCGGGCTCCCAGGCGAAGACGAAGGCCAGGCCGGTCAGCAGGGGCCGCTTGAACTGCGCCCCCACCCAGGCGAAGACCGCGCCGTACGTGGCGAGTCCCAGCACGATGACCACGAGGTCCTTGACCAGGTCCATGAACCCGCCGGCCAGCGACCCACCGGGCCGCGACATGATCAACAGGTAGACCAGCACCACCGACGGCAGCACCACCGCCACCGTGCACACCAGGTACGCCAGGTACTTGCCGAGCAGCACCGCGCCGCGCGGGATGGGCCGCGAGAACAGGTACGTGAGCGTCTTGTCCTCGACCTCGTCGGCCATCAGCGACGTGCCGTAGAACACGGCCAGCACTGGCACGGCGAAGCGCAGGAAGAACACCCACACCATCAGCCCGAAGATGGCCGCACTGCCCACCTGCACACCTTCGATCTCGACACTGCCCCTGGTGGCGAAGAGATCGATGATGCGCACGAGCACCGCAATCAGCAGCGGCCCGCCCACCACCAGCGCCATGAACACCGTGCGCCGCGACCACAGCATCTGGTCGAGCGACAGGTCGAAGATGCGGGCGGCCGCACGCCAGAGGGAGAGGCTCGGGGCCTCGTGGGGCGTCCGCTCCCCTCGGGCACCGGGCACCGGCACGCCGGGAGTCGGGAGTCGGGAGTCGGGAGTCGCCGACGTGGAGGGCATCCCCGTCTCAGCAGGCATGGCCATTGCTCCGTGCGAAGTGGATGGGCATCGTACGCACCTATCAGGACCTCGAGGTATGGCAGGTGGCGATCGAGTTGGCCGTCGAGGTCACTCGGCTCGCCAATCGCTTTCCTGGCAACGAGTTGTACGCACTCGGGCTGCAGTTGCGACGCGCGGCGGTCTCGGTGTCGAGCAACATCGCCGAGGGATACGGACGCTCGACCCGACCGGAGTACGTGCGATTCCTGCGAATCGCCCGTGGGTCGAACGCTGAAGTTTCTTCACTCCTCGTCGTCGCCGAGCGGCTCGGGTACCTCAACGGCGAGACTGCGGCTCGGCCTCGCGAGACGAGTGAGCGCGTCGCCGCGATGCTGACGCGTCTGCTGCAGACACTCGAGGGGAGGTAACCGGCGACGCCGCGGCCCCCCGGCGTTCGGTTGGCAGCCCGACTCCCGACTCCCGACTCCCGACTCCCGCTCACTTGACCAGATACCCGAACACCGCGGCGAGGTTGTCGTCGGGTGAGGTGACCTCGTCGATCTGGCCGAAGTGCTCGGTGGCGGCCAGGGTGGTCAGCTGGGTGTAGAACGTGTCGGGAGCGTCGGTCTCGACCACGAGGGCGTCGCCCTCGAAGCGCAGGCTGCGGACGTAGGGATACGACAGACACTCGCGGGCGAGCTCGCGCGGGTGACGGGCGCGGATGTGCACCGTGTGCGGGTGGTGGTCGATGAGCGCGCGGATGTCGTGCACGTCGCCCTCGGCCAGGATGCGCCCGTTGTTGATGAGGAGCACGTTGCTCGTCATCGCCTCCACCTCGTGGAGGATGTGGCTCGACACCAGCACGCTGCGGCCGTCGCGGGCCCATTCGCGGATGATGCGGATGGTGCGCCGCCGCATGAGCGGGTCCATGCCCGTCAGCGGTTCGTCCAGGATGAGGAGGTCGGGGTCGTGCACGAGCGCCTGCGCGAGCTTGACGCGCTGGCGCATGCCCTTGCTGTAGGCGCCGATCTTCTTGTCGGCCGCCGGCACGAGGTCCACCGCCTCGAGCGCCCGCAACGCGGCGTCCTTCGCCTCGGTGCTCGAGTAGCCGTTCAGGCGCACCAGCGCCGAGACCCACTCGAGCCCCGTCATCCGCTCGTAGAAGCTGTCCTGCTCGGGGCAGAAGCCGATGCGGTTGTAGGCGCCGGGGTTGTTCCAGATCGACTGGCCCAGCACCGTCACGGTGCCCTTGCTCGGCTTGAGCTGCCCGGTGATCAGCTTCATGAACGTCGACTTGCCGGCACCGTTGGGGCCCAGCAGGCCGGTGATGCCGGTCGGGATCGTGACGTTGACGTCGTTGAGGCCGATGACCTGCCCGTACCACTTCGAGACGTGCTCGGCGATGACGATGGGCGTGCTCATGCCACCACCTCCACGCCGCGGACACGCCGTTCGAGCACCGAGGCCGACAGCACCACGACGGCCAGCAGCACGAGGAAGGACACCGCCACCGGCGTCTGGTGCCGGGGCGCCTGACGGAAGATCACGTCTCCGACCTGGTCGAGACTGGCCTGGACGGACACCCACGAGATGGCCGTGCTGCCGGTGATGAAGCGCAGCGCGTTGAACATCGCATCCGAGAAGATCAGCACACCGGCGAACATGATGCCGACGAAGCGACTGCTGCGCGACAGCGACGACAACGCCGTCATGCCGAAGGTGATGACGATGACGGTCAGCAGGCAGTACAGCGTGACCGAGGCGATGAGCGACGTGTTGTCCTTGAGGAACGTGAAGCTGCCCGAGAAGGCGATCTGCAGGATGAGCAGCAGGATCGCCGGCAGCCAGGTGATGGCCAGCAGGAACACCGCCAGCACGCTCATCTTGCCGAGGATGTACTCGGCGCGCGTCACGGGCTTCGAGAGGTAGAGCTGCAGGGCGTTGGCGCGGCGGTCGTTGGCGATGAGGCCGGCGCCGACGTAGATGGTGACCAGGAAGACGAAGATGCCCTGCTGCCCGAGGAAGTCGCGGAACGTCTGCGCGCTCGGCGCCAGGAACGTCGCCGCCTGCGAGAAGTTGGAGGCGAGGAACAACTGGCTGGCGCGGACGACGAACGGGATCCACGCCACGATCAGCAAGCCGAGGAAGGCCTTGCGCGACAGGAACGACATCAGGCCGGCACGGGCGATCACCATCCACGCGCTGCGGACCGGGCGTCGCTCGCCGGCATAGCGCCGGTACGACTGGTCATGAATGGGCACGGCTGCCTCCTCCTTCGATGGCGTCGACGAAGACGTCTTCGAGTGTCGGCACACTCGGCCGCAGGTGCCGGACCTGCACGCCGTGCGTGGATGCCAGCGAGAACACGTCGCGCGCGGTGCGGCCCGCCGGCACCAGCACGCGCATCACGTCGTCGTCGGTGCCGTGCGCCTCGAGGCCCTCGGTGCGCAGCACGTCGACGAAGCGCGGCAGGTCGCCCTTGATGCGCAGTTCGAAGACGCTGCCGCCGGTGCCCTTGAGCGCGGCGATGGGCCCCTGCGTGGCGATGCGCCCCTTGTCCATCACGATGACGTGGTCGCAGGTGTGCTCGACGTCCGGCAGGAGGTGCGACGACAGGATCAGGTTGACCTGCTTGTTGTGCCCGAGGTCGTGGATGAGCGCGAGCATCTCGTCGCGGCCCTTGGGGTCCATGCCGTTGGTCGGCTCGTCGAGGAACAGCAGGTCGGGGTCGTGGACGAGCGCCTGGGCCAGCTTGATCCGCTGCTTCATGCCGGTCGAGTAGGTCTCGACGTTGCGGTACCGCGCCTCGCCGAGGCCGACGTAGTAGAGCACCTCGTGCGCGCGCTGCATCGCGTCGACGGGGGGCAGGCCGGAGAGTTGCCCGCAGTAGGCGACGAAGGTGACCGCATTCATGCCGGGGATGTGGGAGTCGTTCTCGGGCATGTAGCCGATGCGGGCCCGGATCTCCGGCGCCTTGTACCGGACGTCGAGACCGAGCACGTGCATCTGGCCGGTCGTCGGGACGACGAACCCGAGCAGGGCCTTGATCATCGTGCTCTTGCCGGCGCCGTTGGGGCCGAGGAGGCCGACGGCCCCGGCCGGAAACTGCACGGCCACGCCGGCCAGCGCCTGATTCTTCCCGTAGACGACGGTCACATCGTCCAGGGTCACCACGGAAGTAGGGTCAGGGCTCACGGGGTCTCGGGCATCGAAATTCGGGAACAGCGAACCGGAAACCGGGAACCGGCCCCCGGCGCCACAGGTCAACAGGTCTGCGCTTGGCAGGCTACAGGCTACATACGGACCCTGACGAGGTGTGGTTCGCCCGCCTTCGCCAAGGCTTCGGCGGGCCAGGCCCCTCGTCGCCAGGGCTACGTCGTCGGCGTCCCCACCAGTCCGAGGAGGGCCGCGTCCTCCCGGAGTGACTCGATGACATGGGCGATGTGGTCCTCGAGTGGCAACCCGAGCGCCTCGGCGCCGCGGATCAGGTCCTCGCGCGGGACCGCGCGCGCAAACGCCTTGTCCTTCATCCGCTTCTTCACCGACGAGGCCTCGAGGTCCAGGATGCTGCGCGAGGGGCGCACCAGCGCCGCGGCGGTCACGAACCCGGACATCTCGTCGCAGGCATAGAGCACCTTCTCCAGCTGGCTGTCGCGACTCACGCCGCTGTAGTCGGCGTGCGACAGGATGGCGCGGGTCACGACCTCCGGGTACCCGAGCTGCCGCAGGATCTCGACGCCCTTCCAGGGGTGCTCCTCCTGCGAGGGGAACTGCTCGTAGTCGAAGTCGTGCAACAGCGCCGTCACGCTCCACAGGGCCTCGTCTTCCCCGAGGCGCCGGGCATAGCCGCGGACGGCCGCGTCCACCGCGTAGGCATGGCGGCGCAGGCTCTCACCCTGGGTGTACTCGTGCAGCAGGGCGAGGGCGGCATCGCGATCCGGTGTCCAGTTCATGCCCGTCCGCTCCCGCGTGCCAGGAGGTACACCGGCACCCCGGCCAGCACGATCACCAGTCCGGGCCAGGTGGTGGCCGGGCGATAGGCGAACAGCACGAAGAGGATGGCCAGCGCACCGGCGATGTAGAGCGCCGGCACCACCGGGTAGCCGAACGCCTTGTAGGGCCGCGGCGCGTCAGGGCGGGTCACGCGCAGACGGAAGAGCCCGGCGACGGTCAGGGCGTAGAACAGCAGGGCCGCCGAGATCACGTAGTCGAGCAGGTTCGAGTAGAGATTGCCGTAGCGTCCCGTCCCCACGTCGTAGGTGCGCGGCAGCACCAGCAGCACGGCCCAGAGGCCCTGCAGCACCAGCCCGTAGGCAGGGACGCGGGCCGCGTTGAGTTCGCCGGCCCGGCGGAAGAACAGCCCGTCCCTGGCCATCGCGTAGTAGGCGCGGGCACCGGCCAGCACCAGCCCGTTCACGCAGCCGAACGTCGACACCATGATGGCCGCCGCCATGACGCCGGCACCCAGCCCCGGGAACACCGTGTTGATCAACAGCGTCGCCACGCGGTCGGACGGCGCCGACTGGATGGCCTCGAGCGGCAGCGCCACCAGGTACGCGATGTTCGACAACACATAGAGCCCGGTGACGATCACCGTGCCGAGCACCATCGAGAGGGGCAACGTCCGCCGGGGATCCTTGACTTCACCGGCCGTGAAACAGATGTTGTGCCAGGCGTCGGACGAGAACAGCGATCCGGTCTGGGCGATGCCGATGGCGACGAACAGCCCGAACGCACTGACGGCGGTCAGCCCCGGCGCCAGTTCGACCACGCCACGGGGCGACCACAGGTCGCCGAAGTTGGCGCTCACGGCCTCGGCATTCCAGCCGAGGAGCAACCCTGCGCCGATGAGCGCCACCAACGCGCCGGTCTTGGCGGTGGTGAAGATGTTCTGCACCACCTTGCCGTACTCGAGCCCCCGGGTGTTGCTCCAGGTCAGCACGGCGATGAGCACCACCCCGAGCAACTGCGCCGTCGACAGCGACAGCGCGTACCCGGACGTGAGGTGGATGGGCGCGATGAGGTACTGGTCCTCCGCGATCACCGGGAACAACACACCGGTGAACCGCGCGAAGGCCACCGCCACGGCGGCGATGGTGCCGGTCTGGATGACCGTGAACAGCGTCCAGCCGTAGAGGAAGCCCCACAGGGGCGAGAAGGCCTCGCGCAGGAAGATGTACTGCCCACCGGCCCGCGGGATCATCGCGGCCAGTTCGCCGTAGGCCAGTGCGGCTCCGACGGTCAGCAACCCGGTGATCACCCACGCGAGCAGCAGCCATCCCGGGCTGCCGATCAGCCGGGCCATGTCGGCCGAGACGATGAAGATGCCGGAGCCGATCATCGATCCGACGACGACCATGGTGGCGTCGTAGAGGCCGAGTCCGCGCGTGAATTCGCTGTCGAGCCCGGCGTCGCGCGCCTCGGCGGCCGATGGGATCTGCATGAGTCCGGCAATATATCAGGACGGGAACCCGGGAGTCGGGAGTCGGGAGTCGGGAGTCGCAAAGATGCGAAGGAGGCAGAGACGCCTCGCTGAGGCGCGGGATCCCTACCAGCCCCGCGGCATCTCCCTGGCGCGGCGCAGCACCTCGTTCGCCTTGTCGGTCAGCTCATACGGTGCCAGGCCGTCGAAGTGCGCCCACTCCGCGTGCGACACGTCGTCACCCGCCTGGAGCGCCCCGCCCACCGGCACGCAGAGGTAGTCCACCAGCACGAAGTGGTACTTCACGCGGCCGTCCTCATCGTGGAGGATGCGGTCGAACACCTCGATGACGGGGCCCACCCGCACGATCAGGCCGGTCTCCTCCGCCAGTTCACGCGCCACACCGGTTTCGAGCGACTCGCCGACCTCGAGCGTGCCGCCCGGGATGCTCCAGCGCAGCGCCAGCGGCTCGTACTTGCGCTTGATCAGCACGACATGGTCGCCGTCGACGATGACGCCGCCGACGCCGACGATGGGACGGGAGGGGTAGGTGCGCTGCGACACGGATCGGCTGGTACAGCTTAGCCGATGGCACTTCCGCGTATGCTTGCCGCCGAGGTGAGCAGACGATGACGCGCGTGCTGGTGGTGGACGACAACGCCGACTCGGCCGAGAGCCTGTCGCTGCTGGTCGAGTTGATGGGGCATGCGGTGCGGACCGCCCACGACGGCGAGCAGGCCCTCGTGGAAGCCGAGGCGTTCCGCCCGGAAATCGTGCTGATGGACATCGGCATGCCGCGGATGGACGGCTACGAGGCGGCGCGCCGCCTCCGCACGATGCCCTGGGCTGCCACCATCGTCCTGGTCGCGCTGACCGGCTGGGGGCAGGACGAGGACCGCCGGCGCAGCGAAGAGGCGGGGTTCGATCATCATCTGATCAAGCCGGTGGACCCGGCAGCGCTCGAGGCGCTGCTCGGCCCGCCGAGGCCGTAGTCCTCCGAGGCCATCATGCTCGAACTCCTCCTGACCGCGCTGATGTCTCCCGCTCTCCAGGACGTGCCTCCCGTGTACCCCCAGGCCGAACTCGCCAGTCCCCGCGTGCAGTTGACCGTCTACCTGCCCGATGCGCGGGCCGGCTACTACCGCGGGACGCGGTTCGACTGGTCGGGAGCCATCGCCAGCCTGCGGTGGCAGGGGCACGAGTACTTCGGGCCGTGGTTCGACCGGCACGACCCGCTCCTGCACGACGGCATCACGGGCCCGGTCGAGGAGTTCCAGGCCGGGGACTCGTCGGTCGGCTACGCGGAGGCCCCGGTTGGCGGCACGTTCGTCCGCATCGGGGTCGGGCACGTGCGCAAGCCCGACGAGCCGGCCTACCGCCGCTTCAGCACCTACGAGATCGTCGATGGCGGGACGTGGACGGTCGAACGGGGTCCGCAGTCGCTGACGTTCGTCCATACGCTCGCGGAGGGCGGCGGCTACGCCTACGTCTATCGCAAGACCCTGCGGCTGGACGGCGACACGCTGGTCCTGGACCACGCCCTCACCAACACCGGCCGCAAGCGCATCGACACCAGCGTCTACAACCACAACTTCTTCACGCTCGATCGCCAGCCGACGGCGTCACCGATCGTCGTGCGCTTCCCGTTCGAGCCGAAGGCGACCCGCGCCATCGCCCCCCTCGCCGGGATCACCGGCCGCGACCTCCGCTTCAGCCGCGCACTCGCCCCGCGCGAGACGGTGTTCACGGAGATCGACGGCTTCGGCACCACCGCCACGGACTACGACTTCACGCTGCTCCACCAGGACACGAAGGCGGCCGTACGGATTCGGGGCGATCGCCCCCTCACCGCACTGGTCTTCTGGTCGGCCGCGCGCACGGTCTGTCCCGAGCCGTACGTGGACGCCAGCGTGGACCCGGGCAAGACGACCACCTGGCGCATCACCTACGAGTTTCAAGAGGGGCGCTGAGCAAGGGACAAGGGACGAGGGGAGAAGTCACAAGGGCGGCAAGGGACGAGGGACAAGGCGTAGAGGGACAAGGGACAAGGGACAACGGGCACGATGTCAGCGAGCGTCTGGCCGGCACACGTGTCTTGTCCCGTGTCCCTTTGCGTGCCTTGTCCTTGTCCCTCGACTCCCTTGTGACTTGCTCGACGTGTCCCTTGTCACTCGACAAGCATCACCAACCCTGGTTCGGCGTTGAAGTCGAGCGAGCCGCCGCGGTCGCCCGCGTCCCAGCGGCGCAATCCGGCGGCGGCGATCATCGCGGCGTTGTCGGTCGCCAGCGCGACGCTCGGCACGAAGACCGGCACCCCCACGGCGGCACCACGGGCCTCGGCTGCCGCCCGCAGGCCCGCATTGGCGGCCACACCGCCGGCGATGCCGATCGCTCGCGCATCGAACCACTCCGCTGCCCGGAAGGTGCGGTCCAGCAGCGTCTGGATGACGACCCGCTGAAAACTTGCGCAGATGTCGTCGATCTCGGTCTCCGTCAGTGCGCGCGTGCCGCCGCCGGTCGCCAGTTCGACGTGCCGGCGCACCGCCGTCTTCAAGCCGCTGAAACTGAAGTCGGCGCGTCGCTTGAGCGCATCGCCGAAGCCCTCGGGCAGGTGCGTCTGCGGCCCGACGTTACGGTCGTCGTGCGTCAGCTTCGGGATCGGGAAGTTGATGGCGTGCGGATTGCCGCGCGCCGCACGGCGATCGACGATCGGCCCGCCCGGATAGCCGAGGCCCACCAGTTTCGCGACCTTGTCGTACGCCTCCCCCGCCGCATCGTCGCGCGTGCGGCCAACGAGGCGGTACACACCGGGTGAGGGCAGGTGATAGAGGCTCGTGTGGCCACCGGAGACCACGAGGACGATGGCCGGGTACGGCAGTTCGCCGTTGTGCAGCACCAGCGACTCGATGTGGCCGGCCAGGTGGTGCACCGGCAGCACCGGGATGTCACGAGCCGCACCCACGGCCTTGGCGAAGCTGACCCCGACCAGCAGGGATCCGACGAGCCCCGGCCCCTGCGTGACGGCGATCGCATCGATGTCCGTCCACGACGACCGCGCGTCGGCCAGCGCCTGATCGACCACGCCGCAGATGTCGCGCAGATGCTGGCGCGCCGCCAGTTCAGGCACCACGCCGCCCCATTCGCGGTGAATCTCGACCTGCGAGGCGACGACACTCGATCGCAGTTGCCACGGGTGGCCGTCGGCGGCGTCGACGACGGCCGCGGCCGTCTCGTCACAGCTGCTCTCGATGCCGAGGATGCGCATCAGCGCCCCCCGGCCGCGACGGGCGTCTCCTCGAACAGGGCCTTGAGCGACTCGGTGTACGGCGCCCGCGCCACTCCCCGCTCGGTGATGATGCCGGCGATCAGCCGGCTGGGCGTGACGTCGAACGCCGGGTTGTAGACCTTGGCCGCATCGGGCGCGATCTGCGTCGACCCGACGTGCGTCACTTCGCGGCGGTTGCGCTCCTCGATGGGAATGGCATCGCCGTCGAGCGTCCGCATGTCGATGGTCGAGAGCGGCGCCGCGACATAGAACGGCACGCCATGTTCCTTGGCGAGCACGGCGACGGTGTAGGTGCCGATCTTGTTCGCGGCATCGCCGTTGGCCGCGATGCGATCGGCCCCGACGACGATGAAGTTGATGCGCCCCTGGCGCATCAGCACCGCCGCCATGTTGTCGGAGATGACCGTCGTGTCGATGCCGTCGCGCACCAGCTCCCACGCGGTGAGACGTGCGCCCTGCAGGACGGGGCGTGTCTCGTCGGCAAATACGGTGACCGAGCGGCCCTGCTCGATGGCCCCGCGAATCACGCCGAGCGCCGTGCCGTACCCGGCCGTGGCCAGCGCGCCGGCGTTGCAGTGCGTGAGGATGCCGGCCTTCTCGGGCACCAGCGCACCGCCGTGCTGCCCGATGGCGCGGCAGCTGGCCACGTCCTCGTCGTGAATGGCCTGCGCCTCGTCGAGCATCACCTGTCGGAGATCGCCGACGCTGGCGCCGCCGAGCACCTGCCTGGAGAAGACGGCCTTCATGCGGTCGATGGCCCAGAAGAGGTTGACCGCCGTCGGCCGCGTGCCAGCGAGCAGGTCGCAGTCCTTCAGAAACTCGGTGGTGAGCTGCTTGGTGCCGGCCGCCGTGCTGCGGCGCACTCCCAGCGCCAGACCGTACGCGGCGGAGACCCCGATGGCGGGCGCGCCGCGGATGACCATGGTCTTGATGGCCTTGGCGACCTCGCTGGGCGTCTTGCAGGTCAGGTAGACCTCTTTGGTGGGCAGCTTGCGCTGATCCACCATCACCACCGCATCGTCTTGCCAGGCAATCGTCGGAAGCATCGGGCTAGTTTACGGGAACCGGGCACCGGGCACCGGGCACCGGGTAGGGCCGGTTCTCCGAACCGGCCGTCACCGTCAGATCGCTACGTCGAGAGAAAGCGCGCGTCGAAGGGCCGTGGGAGCAGATCGGCCATGGCGAGGACGGCCCTGACCTCGGTGGGGGTGGCCAGGACGACGGGGATGTTGCCGCAGAACTCCCAGAGGATCTGCCGGCACGCACCGCACGGGGGCGTCGGCTCGTCGGTGTCGGCGACCACGGCGATGGCCGTGAACTCGTCAGGCCGCATGCCCTCGGAAATGGCCTTGACGACCGCCACCCGCTCGGCACAGAGGGTCAGCCCGTACGTGGCGTTCTCGACGTTGCAGCCGGTGACGATGCGGCCGTCGCGATGCCGGAGGGCGGCGCCCACGGCAAAGTGCGAGAACGGCGCCCAGGCATGCGCTCGCACGGCCCGCGCCGCTGCGACCAGGTCAACGTCGGCGAAGGTCACCGCTGCACCATGCGGGCGATGAAGGCATCGAGCAGGGCGATGAACTGCCCGCGCACCCGCGACGCCGTCTGCATGACATCGTCGTGGTCGAGGGGCTCGTCGACGACGCCGGCAGCGGGATTGGTGATGCACGAGATGCCGGCGACCGCGGCCCCCATGTGGCGCGCGGCGATGGCCTCCGGCACGGTGGACATGCCGACGGCGTCGGCCCCCAACGTGCGGAAGGCGCGGATTTCGGCCGGCGTCTCGTAACTGGGCCCGAGCGTCGCGAGATAGATGCCGCGCTGCAGCGGAACGCCTGTCTCGGCCGCCGCCTCGAGCGCCATCGCGCGCAGATCGCGGTCGTAGACGTACGTCATGTCGGGAAAGCGCACGCCGAGTTCCTCGACATTCGGGCCGACGAGCGGGTTGGTGCCGAGCATGTTGATGTGATCGTCGATCAGCATCAGCGCGCCCTGCGTGAAGGCCGTGTTGATGCCACCGGCCGCATTGGTCAGCACGATCCGGCGCACGCCCCACCGCACCATCGCCCGGACGCCGAACACCGCGCGCGTGACCGGATAGCCCTCGTAGAGGTGGGCACGCCCGGCGAGCGCGGCGACCCTGGCCCCCGACCTGTGCGTGCCGACCACGAGCGTGCCGGCATGGCCGACCACCGACGAGGACGGCCATCCGGGGATGGCCGCGTACGGCAGGACCGTGGCCTCGGTCAGCGTGTTGGCGAAGTCGCCGAGGCCGGTTCCGAGCACCACGGCGACGTCGGGCGGGGCACCCACTCGCTGGCGAAGCACGGAGACGGCGGAGTCGAGGCTGGACAGCAGGTCGGTCATGGGGAGTCGGGAGTCGGGAATCGGGAGTCGGGAGTCGGGCGACACGGGCGCTCGCGCTACCGCGTCGCGGCGAGGCCGAGGCGATCGAGGATCAGCGGGCGCGGCGCGGGCGGTGTGGCACTCATCGTGAGGGCCTCGGCGAGCATCGGCCGGACGGCCGCCACGTCGGCGGCGGTGCGGGCGTGAATCGCGATCAGCGGCGCGCCCGCCACGACGCGATCCCCGGGCACGGCCAGCAGGTCGAAGCCGACGGCGGGGTCGACGGCGTCCTCGGCCCGGGCGCGGCCTGCGCCGAGTTGGACGGCGGCGCGGCCGAGCAGACCGGCGTCGTAGCGCGCCACGTAGCCCTCACCCGGGGCCGTGAACATGTCGCGCACGGGGGCCTGCGGCAGCGTCGCGGGGTCGTCGATCATCCCGACGTCTCCGCCCTGCCGCTGCACGATGGCGCGGAACGCCGCGAGCCCGCGCCCGTCGGCCAGGGCCTCTCGCACCGCGTCGCGCGCGGCCTCGAGCGAGGGGCGCCCCTGCCCGAGCCACACCATCAGGGCGGCGAGTTCGACGGAGAGTTCCACCAGGTCGGCCGGACCGCCACCGCGCAGCACGTCGACACATTCGCGGACTTCGAGGGCATTGCCGATCGTGCGGCCGAGGGGCACGTCCATCTGCGTCAGCAGTGCCGCGACGCGCAACCCCGATCGCTCGGCCAGGCCGACCAGTGCGTCGGCCAGGGCGCGGGCATCATCCTCGCGGGCCATGAAGGCGCCGCTGCCGGTCTTGACGTCGAGCACCAGCGCATCGATGCCTTCGGCGATCTTCTTGCTGAGGATCGACGCACAGATCAGCGGCAGGCTCTCCACTGTGGCCGTGACATCGCGCAGCGCATACAAGGTCCGATCGGCCGGTGCCACCTCATCGGTCTGTCCGATGAGGGCGCAGCCGAGATCGGCGACCTGTGCGCGAAACTCGTCGAGGGTGAGGCGGGTGCGGAAGCCCTGAATGCTCTCGAGCTTGTCGAGCGTGCCGCCCGTGTGTCCGAGCCCACGGCCAGACATCATCGGCACCGGCACCCCGAGCGCGGCGACCACCGGCGCGATGATCAACGACGTCTTGTCGCCCACCCCGCCCGTGCTGTGCTTGTCCACCTTGATGCCGGGGACGGCCGACAGGTCGACGCGAACGCCCGAGTCGACCATCGCATCGGTCAACCACGTCGTCTCGTCGGGCGTCATGCCGCGCAGCCACACGGCCATCAGCCACGCCGACAACTGGTAGGGCGGCACCGAGCCATCGCTGGCGCCGGTGACCATCCAGGCGATCTGTTCGCGGGTGAGCGCGTTGCCGTCGCGCTTGGCGCGGATGATGTCGACCGCACGCATGAGGAGGCGCAAGTATACTGCCGGCCGTGCGCGGACTCTCCCTGCTTCTCGCGTTGGCCGTCGCCGGTGGCGTGTCGCTGACACAGGTGCCGTCGCCGCCGACCTCGCCGGCCGATCTCGTGGTGATGAACGCCCGGGTCTACACCGTGGACACCGGCCGGCCGGAGGCGCAAGCGCTGGCAGTGCGCGGCGACCGCCTCGTGGTCGTGGGCACGACCGCCGAGGCCCTGGCGCTGCGCGGCCCGAAGACGCAGGTGGTCGATGCAGGCGGTCGCGCCGTGATTCCCGGCCTGCACGACGCCCACGGCCATGTGCTCGGCCTCGGTGAGGGCTTGCAGAACGTCGACCTGCGCGGCACCACGAGTGCCCAGGCCGTGGTGGACGCCATCCGCGCGAAGGCGCAGCAGGTGCCGCCGGGTCAGTGGATCCGCGGCCGCGGCTGGGACCAGAACGACTGGGCGGACAGCGCGTGGCCCACGGCTGCGCAGCTCGATGCGGCGATCCCGAATCATCCGGTGTATCTCTCCCGCGTCGATGGGCACGCGGCGTGGGTGAACACCACGGCCCTGCGAGCCGCGGGCGTGACGGCGTCGGTCGCGGATCCCGAGGGCGGGCGCGTGCTGCGCACCCCCGCCGGCGCCCCGACTGGCGTGCTGGTGGATACCGCGATGGGACTCGTCGCGCGCCACATCCCTGCCCCCGACGCGGCGGCGCGCCGCGAGCAGCTGCGGCTCGCCGACGACCTCGCCGCGCGCCTGGGCCTGACGATGGTCCACGATGCCGGCGTGGCCTGGCCGGACGCCGAGATGTACCGGGTGGCCGCCGATGAAGGGCGCCTGAAGACGCGGCTCTACGTGATGCTGCGGCCGCCCCGCGCAGGCGAGACACTGCCGCCGCCCGTCATCGGGCACGCAGGGCATCTGCTCACCGTGCGGGCGGTCAAGCTGGTCGCCGATGGGGCCCTCGGGTCGCGCGGCGCCGCGCTGCACGAGCCGTACAGCGACGAGCCGGGCACCCGCGGCCTGCTCGTGACGCCGCCGGACCAGTTGTACGCGCAGGCGCTGGCGACGGTGACGGCGGGGTACCAGCCCTGCATCCACGCCATCGGCGATCGCGCCAACACCGCGGTGCTGGACCTGTTCGAGCGGCTGCAGCGGGAAGTGCCGGGCAGCCGGGCCCTGCGCATGCGCAACGAACACGCCCAGATCCTGCGCGCCAGTGACATCCCGCGCTTTGCCGCGCTGGACGTCATCGCATCGGTGCAGGCCACGCACGCGACGTCGGACATGCCGTGGGTGGCGCAGCGCATCGGCGAGGCCCGCACACGCGACGGCGCGTACCTCTGGCAGGCGCTTCGCCGCAGCGGCGCCCGCCTCGCCAACGGGTCGGACTTCCCCGTCGAGGAACCCAACCCGATGCTCGGGTTCTACGCGTCGGTCACCCGGCAGGATCGCGCCGGCCAGCCGCCCGGCGGATGGATGCCCGATCAGCGGTTGACGCGGGCCGAGGCCCTGCACAGTTTCACGGCGGGTGCCGCATACGCCGCGCATCTCGAGCAGGATCTGGGCATCCTGCGGCCCGGCGCCCTCGCCGACCTGCTGGTGCTCTCCGACGACATCATGCAGGTCGCCCCGGCACGCATCCTCGAAGCGCGCCCCCTGATGACCATTCGCGGCGGACGGGTGACGTTCCGCGATGGCCTCTGAAGCAGGCCGCGCGCTGCTGGCAGGCGGCGTCACGCTGGTGGCGGCGCTGGCCGTGCTGACCTGGCAGACGATCCGGATTCCATCGCAGGCTCCCCATCGGGTCGTGGCCGAGCTGCGTCTCGCCCAGGCGGCCGCGGTCCTGCTGGCCTTCTCCTCGGCGTTCCTCGCCGGCCTCGGCGCCTCGGCCCCCGGGCCGGTCGCCGCCTTCGACATGGCGTGTGCCGTGCTGGCCGCCGGGCTCGCCCTGATGACGCTGGTGCGTGACCCGCGCGCCGCGCTGGCCTGGATCGGGGCCGCCTTTCTCGCCAGGGCCGCGCTCGACCTGGCGCACCTGCTCGGTTGGCTGCCCGTGGTCGCGGCCGATCCGGTGCTCGCGGGCAGCCTCGGTGCCAATGTGCTGGCGGCGCTGTGCTGCGCCCTGCCCCTGCGGCGGCGGCCCGTCCGCGGGTAGGCCGCGTCGCCTCGCCCTGCGCCCCGGGTGGTGACGGACCGCTCGGAGAGCGGTCCCTACCCGTGTCGAGAGGCTTCGATCCACACTAGGGACGGCCAGGCCGCGCGTGGCGGTCCCGTCCCCCTCCGGAGGTTCGTTCCAGATGCCGTCTTCCGTCAGTCGCCGCCGTTTCCTGCAGGAACTTGCCGTGGCCTCCGCGGCCATGCCACTCGCGGCCCAGGCCGCGCACGCGCAGGCCGGCCGCAAGGTGCGTCATGCCAGCTTCGGCGCCTCGGGCATGGCCCTGGCCGATGTCCGCAGCTTCTCGAGCCATCCGGCGTTCGATCTGATCGCGGTGGCGGATGCCGATCTCTCGCGCACCGAGCCGATCAAGAAGCTCTTCCCGAACGTCCGCGTGTATCAGGACTGGCGTGAGTTGCTCCGCAAGGAGGCCGACAACCTCGACTCGGTCAACGTCTCGACGCCGGACCACATGCACGCCCCCATCGCGATGGCCGCCATGTCCTACGGCAAGCACGTCTACGTGCAGAAGCCACTGGCCGCCACCGTCCTCGAGACCCGCATGCTGGCGTCGGCCGCGCGCGAACGCCGGCTGGTCTCGCAGATGGGCATCCAGATCTCGTCGCACCCGACGCAGCTGGCCACCGAACTGATGATCCGCAACGGCTTCATCGGCAAGGTCACCGAGGTGCACACGTTCTGTGACAAGACCTGGGGAGACATGTCGCCCATCCCCGCGGGCGCGGACCCGGTGCCCGAAACGCTCGACTGGGACGGCTGGCTGGGCGTCAGCGAGAAGCGGCCGTTCAAGAAGGACGTCTACCACCCCGGCAACTGGCGCAAGCGCGTCGGCTTCGGCACCGGCACGCTCGGCGACATGGGCTGCCACATCTTCAGCACGCCGATTCGCGGTGTGAACCTCTACCTGCCGACGTCGATCACGTCGTACGGCCCGGGCGCCGTGCACGGCAACTGGCCCATCGACGCCAGGATCAAGTTCGTCTTCCCCGGCACCACCCTGACGGCGGGCAGCACGCTCGACTTCTGGTGGTACGACGGCGCGGTGCGTCCGCCGCAGGCGGTCGCCGACGCGGTCGGTGGCAAGGTCCCGGGTTCCGGGGCGGTCATCATCGGCACGGGCGGTGCCATCCTCCTGCCCCACATCGGACCGCCGACGCTGCACCCGGCCGAGACGTTCGCCGGGCGCACGATCCCCACGGTGCCCGATCGGAACCACTACCACGAGTTCCTCGACGCCGTCCTCAAGGGCCCTGGCACGATTTGCTCGGCGAGCTTCGACTACGCCCAGCTGGTCACCGAAGCCGTGCTGCTCGGCAGCGTCGCGGAGCACTTCCCCAACGAGACGCTCGCCTACGATCCGGCCACCATGCGCGTGACCAGCCACAAGGCCCCGAACCAGTGGCTGCAGCGCTCGTTCCGCAAGCAGTACCTGGTGACGCGCCTGTAGGCCGACGTGTCGACGTTCGCTGTCGGTTTTCGTGCACGAGCAGGCCGGGCCGTCACCGGCCTGCTGGCGCTGGCCGCCTCGGCGGCCCCGCTCGTGGCGCAGTCCGCGCCACCCTCCGCTCCTCGTCCGCCACGCCCCTCCCTGGTCGTCGTGCTCGTCGTCGATCAGTTTCGCGGCGACTACGTCGACAAGTACGGCCATCAGTGGCGGCAGGGCCTGCGACGCCTGTTCGACCAGGGCGCGTACTACACGGAAGCGGCCTACCGCTACGCCAGCACGATGACGTGCGCCGGGCACGCCACCATCGGCACCGGCGCGACGCCGCAGACGCACGGGATGATCTCGAACGCGTGGCACGACCGCGCGCTCGGCCGCGATGTCGGATGCACCGAGGATCCGGCCATCAGGAACGTCACGTACGGCGCCGCGGCGGCACGCACGGGCGAGAGCCCGGCCCGCCTCGCCACCCCGACACTCGCCGACGAGATGCGTGCGCAACTCGGCATCGCCCCACGCGTGGTGACGATGTCGATGAAGGCCCGGGCCGCGCTGTCACTGGCCGGCCATCGGTCGACGGTGTCGACCTGGTTCGACGGCCCCCGCGGCTTCGTCAGCTCGCCCGCGATGGGCACACCTGGTCGCCTGCCCTTCCTCGAGCGCTACCTCGCCGCGCACCCGGTCGAGGCCGACGCCGATGCCGTCTGGGATCGGCGGCTGCCGGAGACCGCCTACGTCCATGCCGATGCAGGCGCCGGGGAAGGCGGCACCGGGGCGCAGTTCCCGCATCGCCTGGCGCCACCGCCGATCGACGGGCAGATCGATCCCACCTTCTACGGGAACTGGCAGATGAGCCCGTTCTCGGATGCGTATCTCGGACGGATGGCCGCGGCAGCGATCACGGAGCTGCAGTTGGGACGGGGCGCCGGCACCGACTTCCTCGCCGTCAGCTTCTCGGCGCTCGACACCGTGGGGCATGCCTACGGCCCGCGCAGCCACGAGGTGCAGGACGTGCTGGCGCGACTCGACGAGACCATCGGCACGCTGCTCGAGGCGCTCGACCGCCACGTCGGGCGCGACCGCTACATGCTTGCCTTCACCTCCGATCACGGCGTGAGTCCGGTGCCGCAGCAGATGCAGGCCCTCGGGCTCGGCGGCGGCGTGGTGGACCGAAGGGCGGTGCAGACGGTCCTGACGACGGCCCTGGGCGGCAGCGTGATCGACAGCAACACCGGCGCCGAGATCTATCTCTCGAAGGACGCCGCGTCGAAGCTGGCGGCACTCGACCAGCGCGAGTGGGATGCCCTGCGGACGAACCTGGAGCAGATCGAGGGCATCGCCCGGGCGTGGCGCACGACCGACCTGCTGGCCGGGCGCTACGAGGCGGCCTCCGATCCGCTGGCGCACGCGGCACGCCTGAGCGCCTATCCGGGGCGCTCCGGCGACATCATCTTCATCACCCGTCCCTACTGGTATCCGTACTCGATCGTCGCCACGCACGGGACGCCGTACGGCTACGACCAGCACGTGCCGCTCGTGTTCCTGGGGCCGCAGTTCCGGCCGGGTCGGTACACGGCGTCGGCCAGCCCGGCCGACGTGGCACCGACACTGGGACGTCTGCTCGGCGTGACGCTCGCGGCCGCCGACGGACTCACGCGGGTCGATGCCTTCGTTGCCCCGCCGGCGTTGCCCGCGCAGGGCGACGCGGCGCCCGCAGCCGGTCGTCCCTGACGGCCGGCTGCCTTGACCGTGCCGCGCACCGGCACGGACAATGCTCGCGTCGGACACACAGGCGGGAACGGCGCGACCGCTCCTGCCGCACAGGAAAGAGAACCCGGTGGGTCGATCCGTGACTCTGGTGGGGCTGGTGCTGGTGGCCGCCCTCGGCCTCGTGCTGTCGGCGCAGGAGCCGACCTTCACCCGTCGTCCTCGTGCGGATCTGGCCGATCGCCTGCGGGCGGTGGCCCGGCTCGGCACGGACTACGTGCCCGGGCGCATCCTCGTGAAGTTTCGTGACGGACTGCCGACGCAGGCCATGACGTCGGCGGTCACGCTCGCGCTGCCCGGCACCGCCACCCAGCTGCGCGCCGGGGACGCCTACACCGACTTCACCTACGTCGACGTGCCGCTCGACGCCGACGTGCCGGCGATGGCCGCCGCGCTGGCCGCACGACCGGAGATCGCCTTCGCGGAGCCCGATGCGTTGCGGCGCCCTGAAGTCACGCCGACCGACCCGTCGTTCGCGCGGCAGTGGCACATGCGCGTGATGAATCTCGAGCGGGCCTGGGACATCAACGACGGCGCCCGCGACGTCGTCGTCGCGGTGATCGACAGCGGGCTGGCGATGGCCAACGACGTGCTGCGCTTCCCGCGCTTCTTCGCCGGCCGCCTGCAGATCATCGACGTGCCCTTCGCGCGCAGCACCGACATCGTGTCGACCAACCGCCTGGTCGCGCCGTACGACTTCCTGTACGAGGACACGCTGCCCTACGACATGGACGGGCACGGCACGCACGTCACCGGCACCATCGGGCAGCAACTCAACGCGGAGAGCGGAGTCGGCGTGGCGTACAACGCGCGGATCATGCCGCTCAAGGTGTGTCTCGGTGAGTGGGAGGTGCTCTTCTTCCTGGCCGAAGACGGCGTCTCCACGCTGCCCCCGATCTTCGAAGGCGGGGCCTGCTTCGCCTCCGACGAGGCCCGGGCGATTCGCTATGCGGCCGACAACGGCGCCAAGGTGATGAACATCAGCATCGGCGGCGAGTCGCCGGCCGCCGTGACGCAGAGCGCACTGCAGTACGCCGTCTCGCGCGGCGCCTTCGTCGCCCTGTCGGGCGGCAATCGCTTCGAGGACGGCAACCGTCCTGGCTACCCGGCGGTCTACGCGCGCGACATCAACGGCGTGATGGCCGTCGCCGCCGTCGGTCAGGACCTCAATCGCGCCTACTACTCCAGCACGGGGGACTTCATCGAGATCGCGGCCCCCGGCGGCAACACGCGGGTCGGCGGCGCCGCAGGCCGCATCTGGCAGCAGACGTACCGGGCGTCCGGACTGAGCCTCAACCAGCTCGCCCCCCGGTTCGACCTGCTCGAAGACGATGCCTACCAGGGCACGTCGATGGCGGCGCCCCATGTCGCGGGCCTGGCGGCGTTGCTCCACGCGCAGGGCATCCGCAATCCCGCCACCATCGAAGCCGCCATCCGGCAGTTCGCCACCGACCGCGGCAGCGCCGGGCGCGACAACGAGTACGGCTTCGGCCTCGTCGATGCGCGGGCGACCCTGCGCGGATTGGGGATCGCGCGATGACCGCCCGCCGTCTGCCTGCTCGCCTGCTGGTGCTTGGATTCGCGCTGGGTCTCGCTGTCGGACCCGCGTCGGCGCAGGAGCCCGCGCCGGCCCCCTCGGCTCCACCCCCCGCGGCGCCGACGCCCGCCGGAGAGCCGCGTGCGCCGGAGGACGTGACCACGCCGGACGCGACGCCCGACGACATGCCGACGCCGCGGAAGCGCGGACCCGGCATCCGGCCGCGCGTCTTCGGCCTGGTCGGCTTCCAGTCGTTCACCGCCGCCGACAGCTTCTCCGCCGTGCTCGACACCTCGAGCGGCGTCGTCTTCGGCGGCGGTGGCGGCCTGCTGCTCGGACGCCACCTGTTCGTGGACGTCAGCGTGTCGTCCTTCTCCGCCGACGGCTCCCGTGTCTTCATCGCCGATGGCGGCGAGGTCGTCGACCTCGGCATCGCCACGGAGGTCACGGTGAGGCCGATCGACATCTCCGTCGGCTGGCGCTTCGCCAGCGCGCCGCGGCTCGGCCCGAACGGCAAGGCCCGACTCCGCCCCGTGCCCTACGGGGGCGGCGGCTTCGGCTTCCAGCAGTACACGGAGACGTCGGAATTCGCCAGCGCCGAAGACGACGTCAGCGAGACCCACGGCAGCTATCACGTGCTCGGGGGCCTCGAGTTGCCCTTCAGCCGCCACCTGGGCGCCACGGCCGAGGTGCTCTACCGCTGGGTGCCGGACGGCCTCGGCACCGGCGGTGTCTCGAGTTTCTACGACGAAACCGACCTCGGCGGCGCACAGGTCCGAGTCAAGGTCGTGTTCACGTTCTAGGCCCCCCTGAGCCTTGAGCCATGAGCCGTGAGTGCTGAGCCATGAGCCCTGAGCCTAGGAAGCCGTTCGCAGCTCGGGTGTTCGACGCGGTCCGCGCCATCCCGTCGGGCCGCGTGGCCACATACGGCGACGTCGCGGCCGCGGCAGGACGCCCAGGGGCGGCGCGTGCCGTGGGCACGCTGATGGCCAACGCCGGCCCGCGGCGGATTCCGGCGCACCGTGTCGTCGCCGCGGGGGGCGCCCTGGGCGGGTACGGCGGGCACGAAGCCGAGAAGGCCGCGCTGCTGCGCGCCGAAGGCATCACGGTGGTCGGCCGTCGGATCCGCGGCTTTGCGGCGATCCGCTGTGAGATCTGAATCTCTGCCGGCATTCCCGGCATGCCCGGCATTCCCGGCATGTCGTTGAACCCGCCTCGTGCTGCCCTCGTCTTTGTAGCCACCCCCCGGCAACGCCGCCGGGGCGCTTCCCGTCCAAGATGCCAGTGACGAGTCATGCCGCCGACATGCGGCTCGCCGCACGTTGTCGCGCCGGGGATCTCGCGGCATTCGAGGAGCTGTATCGGGTCCACAGCGCCCGCCTGTACGCCGTGGCCTACAGAATGCTCGGGCACGCCGAAGACGCCGAGGACATGCTGCAGGAGATCTTCCTGCTGGCCTTTCGCAAGATGGCGTCCTTCAAGGGCGATGCGTCGCTCGGCACCTGGTTGTACCGGCTGGGGGTGAATGCCTGCCTCGACCGGTTGCGCAGCAAGGCCCGTCGCAACGACCAGCACACCGAGTGGCTCGACGACGACCTGCCACCGGTACGGGCCAGGACCGACGTCGGCGGGGCCGTCCTGCATCGTCTCGACCTCGAACGGGCGTTGCGCGAGTTGCCGCCGGGCTGTCGGGCCGCGTTCCTCCTCCATGATGTGGAGGGCTTCGAGCATCGGGAAGTGGCGACGATGCTGGGGATCGCGGAAGGTACGTCGAAATCGCAGGTCCACAAGGCCCGACTGCGGCTGCGGAGTCTGCTCGGACGGGACACCACGGGGGGGACACGGGCGTGAAGTGCCAGGACGCAGAGCAGGCGCTCGACGCGCGACTGACCGGCACGCTGAGCCGGGAGGACGCCGACGCGCTGGACGCGCATCTCATCGGGTGCCCGGCGTGCCGGGCGGCCGAAACGGAGGCGCGTCGGCTGCAGGCCGACCTGCGGCGGCTCGGGTCGGAGGGGCCGTCACCGCGACTGTGGGAGCGGGTGTCGGCGCGGCTGGACGCCGATCCGGAGTTCCAGCGCGCCGGCGCGGCGGCCTCCGCGCGCGACGACCGTCACCGCGGCGTGGACTGGCGGTGGGTGGCGCTGGCGGCCGCCCTGATCATCGTCGTGGCCGGTTCGCTCGTGGGCCTTCGCCGATCCCTCGACACGGCGCCGGGGCCGACCGCGCCGACGGTGGCCACGACCAGCCCGGCCGACACCCCCGGCGATCTGGTCGGTGCGATCGAGAGCGAGCTGGATCTCGCGGCGCGGCACTACGAGAACGCCATCGCCGGCCTCGAGCGCGTGGCCAGCGACGGTGATTCGCCGATCGACCCGGCGGTGATGGCGACCGTGCGGGAGAACCTCGAGATCATCGACCAGGCCATCGACGACAGCCGCCAGGCGCTCCGGACCGATCCGCAGAGCCAGATCGCGCAGGAGAGTCTGTTCGATGCCTTCCGCCGCAAGGTGGCGCTGCTGCAGGACACGATTGCGCTGATGAACGAGATGCGCAAGGGCAACCCGGCCGGTGCGACGGCGATTGCCTCGGGACTGAACAAGGGATGACGACCATGAACCGGATCTGGCGAGGGCTGATGTGTGTGGGCGTGGTGGCGCTGTGGCAGCCGCCGGCGCTGGGAGCAGCACCGCTGCTCACCGCGGTGGACGCGGAGCAGCCGGCCCCACAGCCGCCAGCCCCGCCGGCCACGCCAGCGCCACCGCGACCGGCACGCGGCCCGGCCTCGGAGGCCTGGACCCGCGAGCGCCTGGCCCGGCGCGAGGCCGAACGCGCCCCGTGGGTCGACGCCGAGGCGATCGTCCGGCAGTTCAAGGGCGGCGACGGCATCACCCTCGATCTGCTGAACATGCTGGGTGACGTGGTCGTGGTCGGCGGCAAGGGACGCGAGGGTCGCCTGTCGATCGTCCGGCGAGTGCAGGCGCGTGGTGCCGACGCCGAGGCGCTGCTGAAGGCGCTCGAGATCGACGTCTCCGAGCACGGCAACCGGGTGGCGGTGCGATCCACGCTGCCGGTGGCACCGCGGCAGGCCCCGGCGCGTGGCCTGCGGGCACGCGTGCGGACCGACTACGAGATTGCCCTGCCGGCAGGCACGGCGCTCGAACTGAAGAACATGCAGGGCAACGTGCGGGTGAGCAACGTGGCCGGGGACGTGCGGGTGGAGGCGATGGCCGGCGACGTGGTGGCCGAGGCACTCTCGCGCGTCCGCATGTTGCGCAGCATGTCCGGCGACGTGATGCTGTCGCGCAGCGTGGTGAGTGGAGACGCCAACCTGCAGTCGGTGAGCGGCAACGTCATCGCGTCGGGGGTGAAGGCCACCTCGCTGACGATGGGGACGGTGAGCGGCAACGTCCAGGTGCGCGAGTCCTCGTCGGACCGGGCGCTGGTGCGAACCGTGAGCGGCGACATCGAGTTCGCCTCCGCCCCCCGCCGGGCAGGTCGCTACGAGCTGAAGACCCATGCCGGCGACATCTTCGTCTTCACGCCGGGGGGCGGCGGCTTCGAATTCGAGGCCAACACCTTCAAGGGGGACGTGACGAGCGACGTCCCGACCCAGCCCGGCCCGGCAGGGTCGCGGCAGGTGCGCGGCAGCAGCGGCGACGGGTCGGCGTTCTACGACCTGACGACCTTCACGGGCGACATCCGGGTGGCGAGCACGCGCCCGCCGCAGCGCTAGGTCGTCCGTGCGCGACGCCCAGACGAAGGTCCAGCTTCCGCATTCGCCCCACGCTGGGCGTATAATCGCGGGTGGATATCAGGAGGCAACGGATGACGCGTAAGAATCTGGCTGGACTGACGGGCGTGCTTGCGGCAGGCGCGTTCGCGCTGATGACGACCACGGCACCGGTTTCGGCCCAGCACAAGGCGCCGAACACGCAGCCTGCGACGGCCGCGGCAGACACCGCGGCGCTGCCCGCAGGCACGACGTCGCTCGGCACCGTGCGCATCAGCCGCGCGGTCAAGGCCAATGGTGAGGCCCTGCCAGCAGGCAGCTATCAGCTGCGCCTGACGGGCGAGGAGCCGCCGGCACCGACCGGCGCCACCAAGCCGTACGAGCGCTGGGTCGAGTTCGTGAAGGGTGGCAAGGTCGTCGGCCGTGAGGTCGTCAGCGTGGTGCCCAAGAGCGAAATCAAGAACGTCGCCAAGGGCTCCGGGCCCGCGGCAGGCAGCTCGAAGGTCGAACTGCTCAACGGCAACGATTACCTGCGTGTGTGGGTGAACCGGGGCGGGACGCACTACCTGGTGCATCTGGTCGCCGCGTAGGCAGGTTCGGCACGGTGTCCGGCCGGCTCGCAGAGCCGGCCCTCCCACCAAGGCACAGGCAAAAGGCCGTCCCCTCACAGGGACGGCCTTTTTGTCGTTCACGAGAGACACCCGCCGAGGCGCCCGTCAGAGACTCATCACGTCGAACTGCTCGTGGTGCAGATAGGCGTCCGGCCGCACCGTCACCTTCCGCCCGACCACCTGCTCCACCTCGCGGAGCACGCCACGCTCGTCGCCCTGCAGCGCTTCGGCAATCTCGGGGTTCACGCGCAGCAGCACGCCGTGGCCATCGAGGTCGTTGCCGACCTTGCGGAACTCGTTGAGGATCTCCTGGCAGACCGTGGCACTCGACTTGATCGTGCCCGTGCCCGAGCAATACGGGCACTGGTCGGTCATCAGGCGCTCGAGGCTCTGCTTGACGCGCTTGCGCGTGATGATGATGAGCCCGAAGTCCGACACCTGGATGGCCTTGCTCGGGGCGCGGTCGCGCCGCAGCTCCCCTTCCAGCGTCTGGAAGACCTTCTGCCGGTTCTTCTTGTCCTCCATGTCGATGAAGTCGAGGACGACGATGCCGCCCATGTCGCGCAGGCGGAGCTGCCGCACGATCTCCTTCACCGCCTCGAGGTTGGTCTTGAGGATGGTGTCCTCGAGGCGCCCGGTGGTCTTCTTGCCGACGTACCGCCCGGTGTTGACGTCGATCGCCACCAGCGCTTCGGTCTGGTTGATGACGATGTAGCCGCCCGACTTCAGCCAGACCTTGCTGCGGAGGGCCTTGTCGATCTCGGTGCGGACGCCGTACTCCTCGAAGATCGGGAAGTCGCGCGTGTAGAGCTTCACGCGCGGCAGCATCGCCGGCATGATGCGCTCGACGAGCGAGGTCACCCGACGGAACTCCTCCGGCGAGTCGATGCGGATGACGCTGAACTCGTCGGTCAGCAGGTCACGCAGCAGCTTCGCGACCAGGCTCTGCTCGCGGTAGATGACCGCGGGCGATCGCTGGGTCTCGGACTTGTGCTTGATCTCCTTCCACACCTGGAGGAAGTAGTCGAGGTCGCCGAGGATGTCCGCGTCGGGGCGGTTGGCGGCCGCGGTGCGGATGATGACGCCACCGTTGAAGGCGTGCAGTTCGCGGAACTGACGGACGATGCCGCGCAGGCGCGCGCGCTCTTCGCGCGACTCGATCTTCCGCGACACGCCGATGTGGTCGACGGTCGGCATGAAGACCAGGAACCGTCCCGGAATCGTCACGTGCGAGGTGATCCGGGCGCCCTTGGTGCCGATGGGCTCCTTGACGACCTGCACGAGGACGTCCTGCCCTTCCTTGAGCAGGTCCTCGATGTTGGGCTGTGCCGCGCGCTCCTGCCGCTGGCGCCGGTCGCCGTTGCGCCCGGCCGCCTGCGCCGGCGGCGTGTGGCCGTTGGCGCCCTGCGAGGCCTCGTCGTCGCCGGCGCCGTCGTCGGGAGCGTCGGACTGGCGGGCGCGTCCGTCAGCGACATCCAGCCCGCCACCATCGACGTCGCTGGCCAGCCCGGCCGCTACGTCGTCGGCGGGAGTGGACGGCTCGTCGGGGTCGTCCTCGAGTGCCTCGGCGGGCGTGATGACGTCCGAGACGTAGAGGAACCCGTCACGCTCGAGCCCGAGGTCGATGAAGGAGGACTGCATGCCAGGCAGGACCTTCGAGACACGTCCCTTGTAGACGTTCCCGACCACGCCCTGCTGGCGCTCCCGTTCCATGAAGAACTCGACGACCTGGTCGTCCTCGAGGATCGCGACCGCGGTTTCGCGGTCGGTCGCGGAGACAATCATCTCCTTGGTCATGCAGTACGCTCCCGGCGCCCGCACCGCCTGATCCGTGTGCTGGCACGCGCAGGGCGCGCGCCGACACGTGGAGCGCCGGCGACCCGGAGAGCACTCCGAGCACCCGCAGCACCATGTGCCACACGATCAGGCAGGACGTGGTCACCATCAATTCGCGAAGCGCCGCATCCTCACGTTGAGGATGAGGCCGAAACTCATGAGTGTGGCGATCATCGACGAGCCGCCATAGCTCATCAGGGGCAAGGTGAGCCCCTTGACCGGCGCCAGGCCGGCCGACATCGCGATGTTGTAAATCACCTGAAAGGCGAAACACGAGATCAGGCCTGCCACGAGGTAGGCCCCGACGCGATCCCGGGCGAGTCGTGCCGCCTCGAGCGAGCGCAGCAGCACGAACAGGTAGAGCCCCAGCGTGGCGAGCACGCCGAGGAACCCGTGCTCCTCGGCGAGCACGGAATAGACGAAGTCGTTGTGGGCGACGGGCAGGAACTTGTACTGCCCCTGCGTGCCGTTGAGGAACCCCTTGCCCGTGAGGCCGCCCGACCCCACGGTGATGCGGGCCTGGATCTGCTGGTAGCCCGCGCCGCGGGCGTCCTGCGCCGGATCCAGGAAGGTGACCACGCGCGACCGCTGGTAGTCCTGCAGCCCGTAGACCCAGGCCACCGGGGCGAGCAGCAGACACACGAGGACGGCGTAGCCGATGAGGCGCGTGCGCAAGCCGGCCGCGTACGCGATGCCGCCGAGCACCGGCAGCAGCGTGACCGCGGACCCGAGGTCCGGCTGGCGAGCGATGAGGAGGAAGGGAAGGAGGAGCACGCCCCCGGCGACGACGAGATCGCCGGTGCGCAGGGCCGAGAGCTTCTCCTGGCCGAACCAGGTGGCCAGCAGGAGCGCCAGCGCCGCCTTGGCGAACTCCGACGGCTGGAGGTTGAAGACGACGAGAGAGATCCAGCGGCGGGAGCCGCCGGCCACGACGCCGAAGAACAGGACGTAGATCAGGAGGACGGCGATGGCCCCGTAGAAGACCGGGGCGTAGCCGGAGAGGGTGCGGTAGTCGATCAGGAGGACCACGGTCATGGCCACGAGGCCGATGCCGACGGCGGACAGCTGGGTGTAGAACTCGCGGCCCACGCGGGCGCGGAGGGGGTCGAAGGTGGTGCTGTAGATCATCAGCAACCCGACGAGACACAGCAGCAGCACGGCCGCCAGCAGGCTCCAGTCGAGGTGCTTGTAGAGTCGCTGTTCGAACATCAGCCGGCCTCCGCGAATCGGGGCGTCATCGGTCGCCTCCCGTGCGGCTGGTCGACGCGGTCGCGGTGACCGGCGTCGCCGCGCGCGACGGCGCGGCTGGGCGCGGCCCGGCGGCGACGACCGTCGGCATGGGCGCCCTCGGTGCCACCGGTGTGCCCGGGAGGGGCGCCAGCGTCGGCAGCGGGCGTCCCTCCTCCTTGGCGAACCACGTCTCCATCATGAACTTGGCAATCGGCGCGGCCGAGTAGCCGTGTTCGGCATGCTCGGCGAACACGACCCCGGCAATCGTCGGGTTCTTGGCCGGCGCGAAGAAGACGAACCAGCCGTGGTCGCGGAGATCACGCCCGCCCTTGCCAGCCCTGGCCTTGCCCTGGTTGGAGATGACCTGCGCCGTGCCGGTCTTGCCGCCGACGTCGTAGCCGACGATGCGCCCGCGACCGCCGGTGCCCGCCCCGTTGACGACCATCCAGAGCCCCTCGCGGACGACCTCGACGTTCTCGTGCGCCATGCCGAGGTCGCGCTGCCCCGCGGGGGCCGGCAGCTGCTCCCAGCCCTTGCCGTTGTCGACGGCACGCACCAGGTGCGGCACGATGCGGGTGCCGCCGTTGGCCACCGACGCCATCATCACGGCCAGCGACACCGGCGTCACCGAGACCTGGCCCTGGCCGATGGCTACGGAGATGGTCTCGCCGGCGTACCACTTCTCGCCCGTCCGCTGCTTCTTCCAGGCCGTGGACGGCATGATGCCCTGCGTCTCGTGCGGCAGGTCGATGCCGCTCATCTCGCCGAGCCCGAGTGCCGTCGCCCACTTGTGCATGCGGTCGACGCCGAGCAGGTTGCCGAGCGTGTAGAAGTACACGTTGCACGACTTCTCGAGCGCCTCGCGCATCGAGACCGAGCCGTGTCCGCCCGCCTTGTGGCACTTGAAGAAGCGCCCGTAGAACGACGCGCCGCCCCCGCAGAAGATGCGGGTGTCCGGCGTGATGACGCCTTCTTCGAGGCCGGCGACGGCCACCGCAATCTTGAACAGCGAGCCCGGCGAGTACCGGCCCTGCACGGCGCGATTGTTGAGCGGCCGCAGGGGGTCGGTGAGCAGGCCGTTCCACTCGGCGCGGCCGATGCCTGCGGCGAACGAATTGGGATCGTAGGCCGGCAGCGACGACAGTGCCAGGACCTCGCCCGTCGACGGCGCCAGCGCGATGGCGGCCCCACGGAATCCGTAGTGCCGGAACGCCTCCTCGGCGGCGCGCTGGACGTCGGCATCGATGGTCAGCTGCAGGCGACGCCCCTCGGTGGGCTCTTCCTCGCCCAGCACGTCGATCTCTCGCCCGCGGCTGTTGACGATGACATGGCGGGCACCATCGGCGCCCATCAGGAGGGGGTTGTACGTCTGCTCGACGCCGGACTGGCCGACGACGGCGCCGCCCTGCACGTCCTTGTATTCCGGCCGCGCCAGCTGCGCGTCGGTGACTTCGCCGACATAGCCGATCAGATGTGCCGCCATCGAGGCGGGTGGATAGCGGCGCGTCGGCACCTTCTCGACGATCACGCCCGGCAGTTCGAGCCGATGGGCCGCCACGGCCGCCATCTGCGACTCGGTGACGTCGCGCAGGACGACGGTGGGACGGTACGACGGCAGGCGCTTGCTGCGCTCGAGGGCGTCGGTGATGGTCTCGACGGGCACGCCGGTCAACTGGGCGACGTCGAGCGCCGTCCGCGCCAGGTCAGCGGTCTGCTCCCGGACGATGGAGATGTTGAAGGCGAAGCGATTCTCGACGAGCACGGAGCCGCGGCGATCGAAGAGCACGCCGCGCGGCGCCGCCAGGGGCAGCGCCCGCTGGTGGTTGTTCTCCGCCATCTCGAGAAACTGCTGATGGCGGGCCACCTGGAAGTACCAGAACGCGATCGCCAGCGCGAGGAACACCGCCGCGAGGCTCCACTGGAGCACGCGCAGGCGCAGCGGCAGGTTCAGGCGATCCTCGGTGAACGGCATCGATGTGTCTGGCCGCGCGCGCTCAGCGCGCCAGCCGTCGTCCTTCCGCGCGGCGGGTGTACTGGCGTCGCCGCCACCACTCCGGCCCACGCTCGATCATGCGGGTGGCCACCACGCCCACGAAGGCGTTCAACAGGCTCTGAATCAGCAAGTGGCGCCAGGGCCGCCCCATCCCGTGTCTCTCTATCATGGCGTACAGTCCGAGGAAACACACGCCGTGCAGCCAGGTCATGGCCACGAAGACCACCGCCCGGGGGATCACGCTGCTCACGATGAACTGCGTGGCGACCACGCCAGCGACGAATCCGGCCAGGGTCTTGGCCAGCCCGGCGACGCCCAGCACGCCGCCCGACAGCGCGTCCTGGCACAGGCCCGCGACCGTGCCGCTCACCAACCCCGCCGTCGGCCCGAAGAAGATCGCGGTGCCGACCACCACCACCAGCACCAGGTCCATCGCGATGACCCGGCCGAAGAGCTGATAGCCGACCACCGTCTGCAGCATCAGGGCCCCGACGATGGCGAGCGCGGCGAAGACGAGACGCGTCATGGCACCGGGACCGCAGGCACTGGGACCGCTGGCACCGATTCGCCGCTGGCCGCCGGGGCCGGCTGGGCGCCGGTGACGAGCAGGACGGCATCGAGCGACGAGAAGTCCACGCGCGGGCGGATGGCGATCAGCCGGTACATGCCCGATCCCCGCTCCACCTTCTCCACACGGCCGATGACGTACCCGCGCGGGTAGATGCCATCGAGCCCGGAGGTCATCACGAGGTCACCGGGCGAGACGTCGGCCAGGTTGGACACGTACTCCATCCGCAGCGGCGCGTCGGCCTCGCTCCCCACGACCACCCCGCCGGCGCCATTGCGATCGACGACGGCCCCGACCCCGGCGTTGCGGTCGATGATGAGCTGCACCTTGGCCTGATGCGATGCCGGCTCGTCGATCACGCGACCGACGACCCCGAGCGGCGACAGCACGGCCATGTCGCGCCGCACGCCATCGGCCGCGCCCTTGTCGATGGTCACGGTGCGGAAGGCCGCCGCCGGATCGGCGGCGATGACGCGGGCCGCCATCGTGGCCGGCAGTTCGGTGCGCTGCAGCTGGAGCAGTTGTTCGAGCTGCTCGGCCCGACGGGCCTGCGCGTTGGCGTGCTGCAGCTCGACGCCGAGCCGGTCCAGTTGCAGCTGCAGCGCGTCGGCGCGGGCCCGGTGGCCACGCAGGGCGACGTAGTTGCTCCAGGCCCCGGTCACGCCCTGGGTGATGGACGCCGTCAGGGCCTGAACCCGCGACAGCGTGCCGAAGATCGTGGTCTCGAGCACGCTCGCGCCCTGCTGCGAGCTCACCTGCGCCGAAATCAGCAACAGGTGTCCGAGCAGCGCGGCGACCAGCAGGTAGCCGGTCCGCTTCTGGAACTCGAGGACGGGGCCGCGATCGTTGGTCAGCACAGGGTCAGCACGCAGTCGGCCTTCGGCATTCGGCCTTGGGCCTTCGGTGACGGGTCCGGCAGGTCACGAAGGGCTTTCGGTGTCTCGAAGGCCGACGGCCGACGGCCCAAGGCCGCTCAATCGATAGAGATCTTGCGGAGCAGGTTGAAGTCCGACAGCATGCGGCCGGCGCCGAGCACCACGGTGGACAGCGGGTCTTCCGCCATCGCCACCGGCAGGCCGGTCTCCTCGCGCAGCCGCTTGTCCAGGTTCTTGAGCAGCGACCCGCCGCCGGTCAGCACGATGCCGCGGTCGACGATGTCGGCCGACAGCTCCGGTGGCGTGCGCTCGAGCGCGATCCGCACGGCGTCGACGATGACGTTGACGGTCTCGGCCAGGGCGCTGCGAATCTCGCTGTCGCTGATGGTGATCGTCTTGGGCACGCCCTCGACGAGGTGGCGTCCCTTGATCTCCATCTCGCGCGGCTCCTCGAGCGGGAACGCCGAGCCGAGTTCCATCTTGATCTGCTCGGCGGTCCGCTCGCCGATCAGGAGGTTGTAGGTCTTCTTGATGTACTGGATGATCGCCTCGTCCATCTCGTTGCCGGCGACGCGCACCGCCTTGCTGTAGACGATGCCGGCCAGCGAGATGACGGCGATGTCGGTCGTGCCCCCGCCGATGTCCACGATCATGTTGCCCGACGGCTCGGTGATCGGCATCCCCGCGCCGATCGCCGCCGCCATCGCCTCCTCGACCAGGTGCACCTCGCTGGCCTTGGCTCGATAGGCGCTGTCCTTCACCGCCCGCTTCTCCACCTGCGTGATCTCGCTCGGCACGCCGATGACGATGCGCGGGCGCACCCACACGTTGCGGTTGTGCGCCTTCTTGATGAAGTACGTGAGCATCTTCTCGGTGACCTCGAAGTCCGCGATCACCCCGTCCTTCATCGGCTTGATGGCCACGATGTTGCCGGGCGTGCGCCCGAGCATGTCCTTGGCCTCCTTGCCGACGGCCTCGATGCGGCCGTTGACCTTGTTGATGGCGACGATGGAGGGCTCGTTGACGACGATGCCCTTGCCCCGGGCGTACACGCACGTGTTGGCGGTCCCCAGGTCGATGGCGAGGTCACTCGAGAACAACGAGAACAGCGAACGCAGGCTCACTCGGTCGTACTCCCCTTCTGGGCGGCCCTGCCGAGCAGGACCGCTCTGATGCCGTTGCGGCCATGCCGCTTGACCCAGTACATCGCCTCGTCGGCGGTGCGGATCAAGTCGGCGGCCGCGTAAGTCGGACGGGTGACGGTGGCGACACCGACCGACACGGTCAGCCGCACCTGCACCCCTCGCCCCGAAAGAAACGTCTCGGCCGCGACCCGCTCCTGGATGCGGCGGGCCACACGGCTGGCATCCCGCCGGCTGGTGCCGGGCAGGACCACCACGAACTCGTCGCCGCCGTACCGCACCGGCGTATCGGTCAGCCGGACACAGGCCCGGAGCAGATGCCCCACTTCCACGAGCGTCAGGCTGCCCAGCAGGTGGCCGTGACGGTCGTTGACGCGCTTGAACGCGTCCAGATCGAGAAACACCAGGGACAGCGGGCGGCCGGTCCGCGCCAGGCGCGACAGCTCGCGTTCCACGGTGTGCTGCAGATGGCGCGCGTTGAACAACCCGGTCAGGTCGTCGATCGCCGCCAGCTGCCGGAGTCGGTCCAGGTGCTGCACCCGTTCGAGGGCCAGCCCGATGGGCTCCAGCACGTCGGGCCACAGGGCCTCCCCCGCGCCGGCCACATCCGGCGGACGCGGCGCCGGCGCCTCGTCGATGCCGACGAGCACGCCTGCCACGTCTTTTCGGCCGCGGAGCGGCCACGCGACAGCGGCGGCGTCCGGTCCGGCGCCGAGGACGGCCCGCATCGACCCGGCGCTCCAGGGGGCCTGGGCCCGCAGGGCCGCGCCGGCGGCGGCCACGGCGGCCTGGCCGATGCGGCGCCCACGCGGCGCCCGGCCGAGCGGCTCCAGTCCGCGCGGGCCCGGCACGACGATCGTCCAGCTGGCCAGTGGCAGCCATTCCGACAGCCTGGCGACGATAAACCGTGCAAGAGCTGGCCCGGTGGCCGGCCGCTGCAGATCGAGCAGCCAGGCGTGCAACGCCTCGCGGGACGCCAAAGAGCGGCGTGCGGCGCGGGGAAGACGGGGCAGACCAAGGGCCAGGTTCACGACGTCGGGACTCGGGTCAGGTGGAGGCCGGGGCGGTGTACACGGGGGCACGGAGCGCCCCACATCATAGCCTTGCACATCCAGTGCCGTATAATGGCGGGTCTTTGTGCTGACCGAGGCGCACTTCCGCGAGGAAGGCCCGAGACGCGTCAGCCCCCCGGAGAACGACTGTATGACCATGCTCGACCGGATGCGTCGCCACCAGGGGTGGCTCAAGTGGAGCCTCGGCCTCGTGGTGCTCACATTCGTGTTCTTCTACGTGCCCGACTTCCTGTCGCCGCCTGCCGGCACCGCCGGCACCAGCGACGCCGTCGCCACCGTGCAGGGCCGCGCCATCAGCGTGAACGACTTCACGCGGGCCTACAACGCCCAGATGGCGCAGTTCCGCAACGCCTACGGCGGCAACATGAGCCCGGCGATGCTGCGCCAGCTCGGCATGGATCGGCAGGTGCTGCAGCAGATGATCGACCAGGAGGCGGTGCTGGCCGAAGCGGCGCGCCTGGGCATCTCGGCCACCGACGTCGAGGTGCGCGAACGCATCATGAGCATCGCGGCCTTCCAGGAGAACGGGCAGTTCATCGGCGAGCAGCGCTACCGGCAGCTGCTGCGCCTGCAGCGCCCGCCGATCACCGCGGCGCAGTTCGAGGACGAGATCCGCAACAGCGTGATCCTCGACAAGATGCGCGCGACGCTGACCGAGTGGATCACCGTGTCGGATGCCGAGGCCGACGCCGAGTACAAGCGCCGCACCGAGAAGGTGACGCTGGACCTCGTGTCGTTCCCCACGGTGTCGTTCCTCGACCAGGTGCAGGTCGGCGACGCCGACGTGGCGGCCTACTTCGAGCAGAGCAGGGAGACCTATCGCATCGGGGAGCGCCGCAAGGTCCGCTATCTGCTGCTCGACGCCCAGGCCATCCGCAACAACATCACCGTGCCCGAGCAGGACATCCAGCGCGCGTACCGGCAGAACATCGACCAGTACTCGCAGCCCGAGCAGATCCGCGCCAGCCACATCCTCCTCAACACCGAGGGCAAGGACGAGGCGGCGGTGCGCGCGAAGGCCGAGGCCCTGCTGGCCCAGATCAAGGGCGGCGCCGACTTCGCCGCGCTCGCGACGGCCAACTCGCAGGATCCCGCCAGCGCGACCAAGGGTGGCGATCTGGACTTCTTCGGCAAGGGCCGCATGGTGCCCGAGTTCGAGGCCGCGGCGTTCACCCTGCCCGTCGGGCAGGTGAGCGACCTGGTGAAGACCCAGTACGGCTTCCACATCATCAAGGTGACCGACAAGAAGGCGGCCGAAGTGCAGCCGCTGGACAGCGTGCGGCCGCAGATCACCGAGCAGCTCAAGTTCGAGCGCGCCCAGACCCGGGTGCAGGACCTCGCGACGGCCATCGGCACCGAAGTGACCGTCCCGGGCGACCTCGACAAGGCGGCCGCCAAGCGTGGGCTCAAGGTGCAGGAGTCGCCGTTCTTCACGCGCACCGAGCCGATTCCTGGCCTCGGCGCGTCGCCGGAGGTCTCCGACCAGGCGTTCACGCTGGAGCAGGGCAAGGTGAGCGGGCCGCTGCGGACCGGGACGGGCGTGGCCTTCCTCACGGTGACCGGCAGTGAAGCCGCCCGCGTGCCGACGCTCGCCGAGGTCAAGGAGCGGGCGACGACCGACCTCAAGCGCAAGAAGGCTCAGGACCTGGCCGTCGCCCGGGCCCGCGCCACGGCGACCACCCTGAAGTCCGCCGCGGATTTCGGCGCCGCCGCCAAGGCCGCCGGCCTGACGGTGCGCAACGCCGAGAACCTGGCGCGCGGCGCGGCCATCCCCGAGGTCGGCCCGAGCGCGGCCGTAGACGAGGCGCTGTTCTCCCTGCCGGTCGGCACGGTGAGCGACCCGATCCTGACGCCCAACGGCGCCGTCGTCGTCCGCGTGTCGAGCCGCTCGGACGTCCCGGCGGCCGACCTCGCGTCGAACCGCGATGCCATCCGACGTGAACTTGCGTCGCAGAAGCGGTCGCAGTTCTTCGCCAGTTACATGACGAAGGCCAAGCAGGGCATGGGGATCACCATCGACCAGGCAGTCCTGCAGCGGCTCACGACGTAGGCCCCCTCGCCTCCGGCTCGGCGGCATGCCGCACGCCGGAATGCCGAATGCCGGAACGACAAAGGGCGGGACTGGCCTCACGGCTGGTCCCGCCCTTTCCATCTGTGCCTGCTCCCGGAAGATCACCGACCGTCGACCTGAAGGTCGACGGCTACAGTCGGCACCCCTTAGCCCTGAGCCCTGAGCCCTGAGCCCTCAGCCTGCTGTGCCTAGCCTTGAGCCCCGAGCCCTGAGCCTTCCCCCCTACCTCGCGAACACCCAGGGCAGCAGGGCGAGCGATTCGCCGCGCCGCAGCATGTGCAGCGGCCGGCGGACCGCGGCCAGTGTCTCGCGGTCCTGCTGGCTGAGCAGCGCCTCGGCCAGCGAGGCGCGCATCCCCTGCGCACCGCCGAGCGACGTCAGCGCGTCGAGCACGCTGGGCTTGGGCGGATAGGTCACCACCTGCACGGCGACGTCCTTGCCGATGCCGGCGCGCTGCTGCGCGATGGCGAGCGCGCGTGGCAGGCCGCCGAGCTCATCGACCAGACCGCGCTCGCGGGCCTGCCGCCCCGTCCAGACCCGTCCCTGAGCGATGGCGTCGATCTTCTCGGGCGTGGACGAGCGCGACTCGGCCACCTTCTCGACGAACTGGTCGTAGAAGGCCTGCATCTGCTCCTCGATCTTGGCCCGCTCGGCGTCGTTGAAGACGCGGTTGGGCGAGTACATCTCCGCGTACTTGCCTTCGCTGACCGCCTCGATGTTCATGCCCAGCTTGTTGTACGTCCCGCCGGTGACGAACTTGCCCGAGAAGATGCCGATCGACCCCGTCAGCGTGCCCGGCTGCGCGACGATCACGTGGCCCGGCATGGCGATGTAGTACCCGCCGGACGCGGCGAGGTCCGACATCGAGACCACCAGCGGCTTGCGCGCGCGCAGCAGCATCAGCTCACGCCAGATGACGTCGGAGGCCACCGTGGAGCCGCCGGGGCTGTCCACGCGGAGGACGACGGCCTTGATGCTGTCGTCGTTGCGCACGTCCCGGATGTACTCGGTCAGCTTGTCCGAGCCGACCTCCGTCCCCGTCGCCCCGGTGCCGCCATTGCCGGACACGATGGTGCCGATGGCATAGATGACGGCCACGCGCGGCGCACTGAGGCTGACCCGGGTGGCCGGCACGACCGTCAGGTACTGCTCGAGCGGCAGTTCGGTGAAGCGATCGCCGAGGCCGCTGGTCTTGCCGATCTCGTCGAAGTACGCGACGTCGTCGACCAGCCCGTTCCGAAGGGCCGCGTCGGGCAGCATCGGCCCCTGGTCGATCAGCCCGCGGACGTCCTCCACGGACTTCTTGCGCGACGCGGCCACCGCCCCGATGAGCTGCTCGAAGGCGTCGTGGTTCAGCGACTCGGTCATCTCGCGATGCGCCGGCGTGAAGCCCGTCTCGGTGAAGGTGTTGACGGCGGTCTTGTACTCGCCGATGTGCAGCAGGTCGGGCTGCGCCCCGATCTTGTCGAAGGTGCCCCGCAGGAAGACCTGGTAGCTGGCCAGCCCCGTCAGGTTGAGCTGCCCGGGCGGCACCAGGACGACCCGTGAGGCGGCCGACGCCAGGACGTACTCGCGGTCGCCCGCGAACTCGAGCAGGGCCACGAGCGGCTTGCCGGACGACTTGAAGTCGAGCAGCGCCTCGCGCAGTTCCTGCACCTTGCCCCACAGGGCTGGCGCCTGGACGGGCTTGAGCAGCACCCCGGTGATCCGCGGGTCGGTCTTCGCGGCGCGGAGCGCCTCGGTCAGGCTCCGGACGGTGACGGGCTCACTGAACAGCGAGTCGAACGGATTGATCGAGATTTCCTCGAGATCTCCCTGGACCGAGAGGACCAGCACGCCCTTGTCCGGCACACCGGGGGGACGCCGGAACGCGACCCACGAGAAGGCCACCAGCGCCGCCGACACGAGGACAGCCGACACCAGCAGGAAGACCACCACCCACACGCCTCGACGTACAGCCACGCTCGTTCCTTTGGAGAGCCGACGGCCTCAGTCCACGGGCGCGCCAGCATGTTGCCGGATCCAGATCAGGAGCATAGCATCCGGATTTTTGCCGCCTCAGGCGTGGACGCTTCCGCTCGGGCGCGAGGTGCGGTATACTCCGTCGTCTGTGACCGGCCCGGTCACGCGCCTCTTGCGGAAGTGGCGGAATTGGCAGACGCGCAGGTCTCAGGAACCTGTCGGGGCAACTCGGTGAGGGTTCAAGTCCCTCCTTCCGCACCAACCTCCCCGGTTGGACGTCAGGCTCGCTGCAGTGTCGAGCGGCCAGACAAGGGCACGACTCTCGATGAGCTTCGAGAGTCCCGTTGTGACACACGACACCAGCACAGCGTCCGGGTGAGGCACTCTGCCCACCCTCAAACCTGCTGACTGGCATCTTTTTCCGCATCGATTCATGACACGCGTCGCGGCAGCCGGCCGGGTGCGACGCGACACTCCTCCAAACCCACACTTTTGCGCGGGCACAGGTCTTGCCACAAAGAGTGGTGTCGGAAGGCATCACCTCATGCCTTCCAAGCAGGAGACGACCGATGCGCATGCTCCCTCATCGTCGCCGTGTGTTGTGGAAGCTCTTCCGTGCAGGACAGTTCGTCCGGTGCGAGGTGTCCCCGCATCCGTTCGGCATGGAACTCAAATATCTCGTGAACGGGAAGCCGATTCTCAGCCGCGTCTTCGAAGAATGGGAAGCGCTGGAGGCGGCGGCCTCGTCCTGGTGCGATGGGCTGATCAACCGCGGCTGGCACACGTCGAGCGGCCAGGCCATGCGCGCGGCGTCCTGACGCCATTCCCCTGATGCTGCCTGCTACACTCGCGCGATGAGTGTGGCAGGCGGTCCCTACGTCGCGCTGGCGGTGCTCTGCCAGCGTATCGATCTGCAGCCCGACGGCACGGCCAACCTCATCGGCATCGTCGATGGGCTGGCGATTGATGATCCCTCGGATCCGAACACCCCTCCGCTCGTCCTGAATCTGCGTGCGGTGATCACGCTGCGCGGCGGCGCCGTGCGTGGACCGCGGCGCCTGTCGCTGCGTGGCTGGTTCCCGTCCGGCAGCGAGGGGCTGTCTGCCGACAAGATGATCGCCTTCACGGACGAGCGTCCAGCCGTCACGCTCAATCTGCCGCTCGAGCTCGAGGTGCCGGAGATCGGCACCTACGTGTTCGACGTGCTGATCGACGACGAACTGCTGACGGCCATCACGTTGAGTGTGCAGCAGCGGTGAGCGCGGCCGTCCCCGTCCTCTAGTACACGCAGGTCATCGGGCCGGGCGTGGGTGCGTCGGTGGTCGTCGACGAGCGCACCGCCAGGTGCTGCACCTTGGGCGGCACGATGGGCGCCAGCGTGATCGAGACGCGCAGGGCGCCGCGCTCGCACGGCATCACCCACTCCCCCCGCAGGGCATTCTCTGCCACGAACGGCCCGTCCGCCCGGCACTCGCCGTGCTGCGCCCGGAGATCCTCGATCTGCCGCCGACGCCGCTCCCTGGCCGTGTCGAGATAGAGATTGTTCGCCGCGATGCGATCGGCGAGCGTGTCATCCCACTGCTGGATGAGACGGGTGACGTCGGCCCGCATGGCGACCAGCGCCGGTGACGGCTCGGCCTGCCGCGGACGGAGCGCGCCCGTCTTTGCGAGCGCCGCGACGGCGGCATCGAATCGCGGGGCCCAGGCTGTGTAGGTCAGCGATCCCATGGCGACGAGGCCGACGCCAAGTTCGGGATACCACCGCATCAGCGAGCCAAAGCCGGGCAGGCCGCCCGAGTGGGCCACCATGTGGCCCACGGCACAGGTCTGCGAGACGCGGAGGCCGTACCCGTAGCCGCCCGCCTGCAGGGTCAGGCCGCTGGTCGGGGTGAACCGGGCCAGGGCGGGCGCGGCGCGCCACACCTGCTGCATCTCGCGCCGCGAGGCGCGCCGCAGGGGACCCACCTCGGCGCCATCGCGCGCCGGCCAGGCGTCCATCATCCAGGCCACGTACGTCGACAGGTCCCGCAGGGAGGTCAGCATGCCGCCCATCGCGCCGAAGGCGCCATCGGGCAGCGGGGGTTCTTCCTTCCAGCGCTCGTCCTCCCACCGGTAGCCGTGGGCCAGGCGCCCCGGCGGCACGGCGGGCGCGTCGAGCGTGGTCGCCGACAGGCCCAGCGGGTCGAGGACCTGCGTCCGCACGTAGTCGCGATACGGCATGCCCGACACGGCAGCGACGATGCGCCCGAGAATGGCGAACCCGTAGTTGGAGTACTCGTAGGCCAGCCCGGGCGGATTGGAGAACGGGATGCCCTGCCGCAGCAGCGCCGCCATCTGGTCGTCCGTGAGCGCCAGCTGCTGGTCTCCCCAGGGGTTGTCTTCGGGGAAGCCGGCGGCGTGCGACAACAGGTGGCGGATGGTGATGCGGGGCGAGTCGGTGGTCGGGTAGGCCAGCCTCGCCAGTTCAGGGACGTACCGCTCGGCAGGGTCGTCGAGGGAGAGCGTGCCGGCATCCCGCAGCGCGAGGATGGCCACGGCCGTGAAGCTCTTGGTCATCGACGCGATGCGGAAGACGGTGTCGGCGGTCACCGGCGCCTGGGTGGTCGTGTCCTGCACGCCGAAGGTGCCGGTGTGGACCAGCCGCCCATCCACGAGAATGCCCCAGGCCATGCCCGGGACATGGCCGGCGCGGGCGTAGTCGGTGAAGATGCGATCCACCTCGGGAAACGCCGGCGCCAGCGCTGGCGCCCGATCGGCCGTCTGGGCGCTCGCCGACGAGGCGAGGCTCACCAGCAGCAGGCCGGCCAGGCACCGCGCCCTCACCACTGCGGCTCCCGCCCGGCGATGAGTGATTCGGTCTTGCGAATCTCCGGCCCGTTCTCGGTGCACACGGCGTAGTCGCTCTCGTACATCGACACCCCGGCGAACTCGCCCGCCTTGTTGACGACGTAGAAGTTCAGACCGAAGCGGGGATTGCCGGTGCCCTTCGGATCGAGGAGCCGCTTCTCGATGGTGTTGGCGCGCACCCGACGCAGGGCTTCCATGCCGGCGTCCTTGGGGGACTTCCCCTGGCGCAACTGCTCGACGATCAGGTACGAGCAGAGACCATAGAGATTGGCTTCGCCGCGTCCCGTGGACCCGGCGGCACCGACCTCGCCATCGACGTAGAGCCCGGCGCCGAGAATCGGCGAATCCCCGACGCGCCCCGGAATCTTCCAGGCCAGGCCGCTGGTCGTGGTCACGCCACAGACGTCGCCCCGGGTGTTGACGCCGTTGCAGTTGATCGTCCCGAAGTAGTGCGCCGGGTCGATGAGGCCATCCCGCACCATCGAGCGTCCCGCGTCGAAGGCCGCGTCGGCCCGCTTCTCGGGATCGAGGAAATGATCGGGATCGAGGCGGCGCTTCCACTCCAGCCACAGGCGCCGCGACGTCTCGGTGTTGAGGTCGGCTTCCACCGTGAACCCCATCTGCCTCGCGAAGGTCTGCGCGCCCGCGCCGACCAGCAGGTGATGGTCGGTGTTCTGCAGCACGGCGTAGGCCACCTTCGACGGCGTCCGCACGCCCTCGAGCGCCGCCACGCCGCCCGCGCGCTTCTTCGGGCCGTGCATGCAGCACGAATCGAGCTGGACGACGCCATCGGCGTTGGGCAACCCGCCATAGCCGACGCTCGTGTCCTTCGGATCGAGTTCGACGATGTTGACGCCGGCGATGAGGGCCTCGAGGACGTCCGTGCCGCCGGTCATCAGGCGAAACGCCCGCACGACGCACGACTCGGTGCCGTCATGGGTGCGTGTGTGGCCGTTGGTGGAGGAAATCACCACCGGCCTGGGGCGCGCTTGCCGGATCGCCGGCGCACCGTCGACGCGGGAGGTGAGGCCGAGACCCGCGGCGGCAGCGCCCGTGCGGACGAAGTCACGTCGATTGAGGCGTGAGGACATGCGCCAGAGTGTACGATAGCTGGTCTACAGGCCGGCGCTCCCGCGCCCGGCCCTCGCCCCGCGCCCGCACCGTCGCCCTCCCCCGCCTCGCGGGGCTGGATTCATGGGACTGGTGTGGCCCGCCGATGCGAGTCACGTACGCATGACGAGTGAAGGAACCATGTCCGATTCCCCTGTTCTCCCCGATCGCATCGCCGGCCTGCAGGATCTCGCCACCGACCTCTGGTGGGTGTGGCACCGCGACGCGCGCGAGGTGTTCCGTCGGCTCGACTACAAGGTGTGGCGGCTGACGGCCCACAACCCGGTGCGCATGCTGCGCCTCGTGAGCCCGGAGCGGTTCGCCGAGGCGGCGGCCGATCCCGACTACCTCGCCCACTACGACGAGGCCATGCGCCAACTGCAGGCGGCGCGCGTCGGCGAGCAGACCTGGTGGAACGAGCGCACCGACATCGGGCGCACCCGACCGATTGCGTACTTCTCCGCCGAATTCGCCATCCACCAGTCGCTGCCGATCTATGCCGGGGGCCTCGGTGTGCTCGCCGGTGACCACTGCAAGGAAGCCTCGGACCTGGGCCTGCCGTTCGTCGGCATCGGCTTCATGTATCCACAGGGGTATTTCCACCAGAGCGTCACGGCCGACGGCTGGCAGCAGGAGAACTACGAGCAGATGCACTGGGAGAACGCCGCGACGACCCGCGCTCGTGCCGCCGACGGCACCGAGTTGGTCATCGCGGTGCCGCTCGGCAACCGCACCGTGCTCGTCTCGGTGTGGCAGGTCAAGCTGGGGGGCATCTCGCTGTACCTGATGGACACGAACCTGCCCGAGAACGCGCCGTGGGATCGCGAGCTCTCGGCGCGCCTGTATGGCGGCGACCGCGAGACGCGCGTGCAGCAGGAAATCATCCTCGGCATCGGTGGCGTGCGGGTGCTGCGCGCGCTCGGGTACGACCCGGCCGTGTGGCATCTCAACGAAGGGCACGCCGCCTTCGTCGTGCTGCAGCGCATCCGCGAGCTGCTCGAACAGGGCTACTCGTTCGCCGATGCCCACGCGGAAGTCCGTCGGACCACCGTGTTCACGACGCACACGCCCGTACCCGCCGGCCACGACGCCTTCCCCTTCCACATGGTGGAAACCCACCTGGCGGGGTGCTGGGGCGGGCTGGGCGATCACCGCGAGGACTTCCTCGCCCTCGGCCGCTACGACAACGGCAGCGGCACGCTGTTCAACATGACGGCCCTCGCCATGCGGAGTGCCGCGGGCGTCAACGCCGTCAGCCAGTTGCACGGCGAGGTGACGCGCGAGATGTGGGCGCCGCTGATTCAGGAGTTGCCGGCGCAGGACGAGCCGGTCAAGGCCGTCACCAATGGCGTCCACCTGACCAACTGGCTGTCCCTCGAGCTGACGCGCACGCTCGACGAGTACCTGCCCGTCGACTGGCGCGCCCGCCACGACGAGCCCGCGCTCTGGGATGCCGTGCAGACCATTCCGGACGACGTGCTGTGGGGAACGCGCGAGAAGATGCGCACCTACATGTACCACTTCGTGCGCGAGCAGATCCGCGAGCGCTGGGTGCGCGAGAACATCCCGCCGGCCCGCGTCCTCGCCGGCGGCACCCTGCTCGGCGAGAAGGCGCTCACCATCGGATTCGCTCGTCGCATGACCGCCTACAAGCGGCCCGATCTGATCTTCCACGACCCGGATCGGCTCGCGCGGCTGCTCAACGACCCGAAGCGTCCCGTCCAGATCGTCTTTGCCGGCAAGGCCCACCCGGCCGACGAGGGCGGCAAGCACGCCCTGCAGGGGATCTATCGCCGCGCGCTCGACCCGCGCTTCGGTGGCCGCATCGCCTTCGTCGAGGACTACGACCTGCACGTCGCGCACTACCTGGTGCAGGGCTGTGACGTGTGGCTCAACAACCCGCGCAAGCCGCTCGAGGCCAGCGGGACCAGCGGCATGAAGGCCGCCGCCAACGGCGTGCTCAACGTCAGCATCGGCGACGGCTGGTGGCCCGAGGGCTTCGTCGGCGGCAACGGCTGGCTGATCGATCCGGGCGTCGAACACGCCGACAACGCCGCGCAGGATGCGGCCGACGCCGATGCGCTCTATCGGCTGCTCGAGAACGAGGTCGTCCCGGCCTTCTACGATCGCGGCGAGGACGACATCCCGCACCGCTGGGTGGCGATGGTGAAGTCGTCGATCCAGACGGTCGCCCCGCGCTTCTGCACGCGTCGCATGCTCAAGGAGTACGTCGAGCGCATGTACCTCCCCGCGTTCGAGGCCAGCCTCCGCCACAAGTAGGCCCGCGACGACACGCCCGACCAGGGGCACTGAGACCCGCTGAGCGGTCCCGGTGCCCCCGCGGTCCGCGTCCCCCCGCGAGGAGCGGGACGCCCTGTCGGAGGCCCATGCGACAATGCCGTGATGTCTCGTCGTACCGCTTCCACCCTGCGATGCGCGCTCTGCAACGCGAAGGACGTCTCCGAACCCCGCGGGGAGGAGAAGTACTGCCGCGACTGCTGGGACAAGAAGATCGCCGTCGAGGAGATCGTCGCGCGCGAGTTCGCCCTCAAGCGCTACATCCGCGCCCACAGCGCCGAGAAGTACCTCATCTACCACTCGACGATGAAGCGGCCGTGCGGCCAGCTCATCGTGGTGGACGACGGCTACGACCTGTTCCTGACGCTGGTGCTCTATCCGACCTTCGGGTGGGAGGAACCGGCGTATCACCTCGAGGGTGACCCTGAGACCCGCGCCTTCCACGAGGTGCTCGTGGATGTGGTGGTCGCGGAGGTCATCGAGCCCTGGGGCGGCGGCAAGTGGCACCTCGAGATCATCCGGGCCACCGGCGCCGAACCCGAGGAGTGGAACGGGGAGCTCTAGGTTTCGGACTTACGGCACGGCGGCGAGCCGCGCGGCGCGCGCGCCGATCAGCGGCCACCGCGGACTGCCGCCAAACGCCACGCGCACGAGCGACCAGCCCCAGAGCACCACGCCGACCAGGACGACGGCCTGCGCCGCCCACAGCCCGATGCGGAACAGGGCGAGCGACGTCAGGATGCCGAGGACCGCCAGCGCGAGACAGGCGGCCCCCAGCAGCGTCAGCAGACCGAAGCCGAGGACGGCCTGGGCCGCGTGCCGGCGGGTCTCGGCGTCCCGCCCCTCGAGCCACAGCACGACCAGGCCGGAAATCCAGCCGGCCGAATACGCGAAGACGCAGGCCTTGCGCCGGCTCACCCCCAGTGAGGTCTCGGGCGCGGCGGCCACGGCCCGTGGCGGAGAGGGAGAGGCGAGCGTCGACATGCGCGTCGGCTAGCTCCCGGCCTTTTCGAAGCGCACCGGGCCGTCGTGCCGCGGCAACCCCGCCACCGCGAACGGCGACGTCACCGTGGCGTTGACCGAGGAGCCCTCGGCCGGCGGCACCTCACGCCACTGGATCACCAGCGCCTCGCCATCCTTGCGCGCACCGGTGATCTCCACCTTGTACCCCGTCGTGGGCCGGTTGCCGACGAAGACCCCGACGACCATCATCTGGTCGAACGCCACCTGCGGTGCTGCCTGCCGCGTCGGTAGCGACGCCCAGAGGGCGCCCCAGTCCTCGGGGTTGCGCACCACGGACTCGCGCGCGGTCGAGCCATTGCTCAACGGCCCGTGTGCGATGGGCACGATGCGGGTGGCCGAGGCGCTGGTCTCCGCCGTCGGTGGTCCGTAGACCGCGAAGGTCAGCTCGCGTGACACGGCCGGCTTGTTGAGGCGCGGCTTGGCTTCCACCTTGAGGATGTAGAGCCCGGGCTCGAAGTCCTTGAGCGGCACCTCGAACTGGACGCCGTAGCCGCCGCCCTTGCTGCCACCGAACTCCGAGGACTTGCGCTCCTCGGTGGTCGTGAACACCTTCGTGCCGTCGACGCGCGTCACCGTGGTGCTGACGTCGACGCTGTGCGCCGGCTGCAGCGAGTCGTACACGTCCGCGTATCCGAAGAGCGACTCGATGGTGGCAAACCCGCGCGTCGTGGTCGGCGGCGCCGGCAGCAGCTTCTTGAGCTCCTCCTCCATCCGCGGCGTGGGCGTCAGGCTGGCGCCGCTGGACGACAGGAGGATGCCGCTCATGCTGAGCGGCTCGGACGAGAAGTCGGGCACCTCGAGGTCGGTGAAGACCGATCCGAGCATGCCGTTGTTGGTCTCGCGCGCGGCGACGCGCAGCTGATAGCGCCCCGGCGGAAGGTCGAGGGTCGCCACCGATCGGAGCCCCGTCTGCGTCATCAGGTCGCGCGTCTGCTTGCGCAGCTTGAGATCGAGATTGGCGCGGTCGCCGTCGGGCACCTTGCCGAGCAGGTCCATGGCCATCATGGAGATCTCGAGCCCGTTGGTGAACGTCTCGCCAGCCTCCTTGAACGCCAGCCGTTCTCCTTCGACCTGCACCGTCACGGCCACCGACGACGTCTTGTTGGTGCCCTTGAAGGGTGCGGCATGGACCGTGAGGTTGAGGCCAGGCGTGGGAAGCGCCGAGTTGAGCGCGGTGCGCACCTCGGGCGACGTCCCGGCTGCCGACTCGGCGAACTTCTTCTCGTCCTTCTCCTTCGGCGCCTGGTAGGCCTTGCGGGCGAAGACCTTGACGTCCTTGCGGTTGACCTTGACCTGGATGCGGCGGACACTGCCGTTGCGCCGATCGTCGGTCGGGTAGTAGCCGAGCAGGTAGTAGGTGCTGCTGTCGCGGACGACCCGGTCGTAGATCTTCGTGAAGTCGTTGCTGTTGACCGACCACGCCCCGCCGGTTTCCTCGGCGAGCGACATCAGGCTCATCTGCGCCAGGCGCTGTTCGTCACGCACGTTCCAGGGATTGAGCCCCAGGGTCACGTCCTGCGGCGGCGCCTGCATGTCCATCTCGTCGTCCGAGATGCCGACCAGACCGCGGGGGTCGATGGTGTAGTAGGCGACGTTGCTGCGGGTGGCGGCGCCGATGGCGTCGCGCATGGCGAACAGGACGTCGCTCGAGAACCGCGACCCGTTGCTGCCCATGATGTCGGTGATGTTGTAGTCGATGCCCTCGCTGTACAGCAGCACCGACTTGCGGCTGCCGTTGACCGTCTCGAGCAGTCGCGACAGGTTGCGCAGCGTCTCCATCGACGAGCGGGCGAAGTAGGCACGCTCGGGGTCGAGCATGTCGAGGGCCTTGTCGCGGGCCTGCGATTCGTCGCCGGCGACACTCTGCAGCGCGTTGAGGTACTCGACGCGATTGCGGTAGTCGGTCAGCTTCTCGACCGTCGAGGACCGCAGCTTCATCCCGATCAGCTTGTCGATCGAGGCCAGCATCAGGTCCTTGTTGGTGGTGAACTCCTGCGACGCGTTGCTGCGACCGCTGGCGTGGATGACCGCGACCTGATCGTTGGCCGCGACGTGCTTCTCGATGAATTCCTTCGCCGCGACCTTGACCTGGTTCGCGCGCAGGCCACCGATGTGGTAGTCGTCGAGCACGAGGACGTACACGCGGCCATCACGGGCGCCCTGGTTCGACGCGACGTCGAACTTCAGCGGCCGCCCCTCGATGAGCGTCCGCGCGGGCTGCTCGAAGGGGATGTTGACCGGCGTGAACACCGACACGGTCTGGGGCTTGCCGTTCTCCAGGATCTCGAAGTCGCCCTTGGTCAGGTCCCTGACCAGGTTGCCGTCGTCGTCGGTGACGATGGCCGAGACCTCGACGTAGTCGATCTGGGCGCGGAAGGTCGGGCGCTGCACGCCGTCGGGACCGGTGGCCGCGGGCTGAGCCGCCGCCCCCTGGGCCGGGGCGGGGCTGGCGGGTGGTGGTGGCGCCTGTGCGCTGCCCTGCTGGGCCATGAGGGCGGCACCGGCCAGCAGCGCGAGCATCGCCGTGGAAGACACGAATCTACGCATAGCAGTACCGGGGACACGCGGCGTCTGGCCCCGGGAGGGGGACGCGCCGCATCCAAACGTGCGCTGGCATCAGCGCTGGGCAACTCGGGATTATAAGACGCGGTTGCGGCCCGCGCGGTCGAGGCAGGCGCCAGGGCCGGTCACCGGACGATCGAACGCGGACCGCGCGCACCGCGTCCAACTCCGCAACCGGACGGCTCAGCCGCCGTATACTTTCCCGATGCCCCTCGACATCGCCGCCGTCCAGGCGAGTCTCGCAGCGGCCGGCCTCGACGGCTGGCTGCTCTACGACTTCCACGGGTCCAATCCGATCGCGCAGTCCCTCGCGGGCCTGGTGCATGCCCCGAAGATGACCACGCGGCGCTGGTACTACTACATCCCGGCGTCCGGCGCGCCTCGTGGCCTGGTCCACGCGATCGAGCGGCACAACCTGGACCACCTGCCGGGCACGATGCAGCCCTACGCGGGCCGGCGGTCGCTGGACGACGGGCTGGACGCCCTGCTGGCCGGTGCCACGCGCGTCGCGATGGAGTACTCGGCGGGCTGCAACATCCCGTACCTGTCCCGGGTCGACGCCGGCACCATCGAGTCGGTGCGGCAGCGTGGAGTGGAGGTCGTCTCGTCGGGCGACCTCGTGCAGCAGTTCGAGGCGGTCTGGTCGCCGGCGCAGATCGCGACGCATGTCGCCGCCTCGGACGCCCTGCACCGCATCAAGGACCGCGCCTTCGAGGTGCTGCGGCAGATTGCCGCCGGCGGCCCGGGCACCACCGAGTACGCCCTCCAGCAGCAGATGGTGGGCTGGTTTGCCGAGGAAGGACTGGTCAGTTCGGACCCGCCGGTGGTCGCGGTGCTGGCCAACGCGGGCAATCCCCACTACCTGCCGACCGCGACGTCGCACGACGCGATTGGCCCCAACCAGTTGGTATTGCTCGACTTGTGGGGCAAGCAGGACGCGCCGGGCTCGGTCTACGCCGACATCACCTGGATGGCCTGGACGGGGGCCGAGGTGCCCGCCGAGATGGCGCGGGCGTTTGCCACGATTGCGCAGGCCAGGGACGCCGCCGTCACGACGGTCCAGGCGGCGCTCGATGCCGGCCGGTTCGCCCGCGGCTTCGAGGTCGATGCGGCGGCCCGCGCCGTGCTGATCGAGGCCGGCTACGCGGACGTGATCTTGCACCGCACCGGCCACAGTCTCGGGGAAAGCGTCCATGGGAATGGCGCCCACCTCGACGATTACGAGACGCGCGACGAGCGGCAGTTGCTGGCCGGCTCCGGCTTCACCATCGAGCCAGGCCTCTATTTTCCGACGTTCGGGGTCCGCACCGAGATCAACGTCGTCATCATGGGTACCGAGGCGCGTGTCACCGGACCGCGGCAGGCGGCCATCACGGCTTTGGCACACTGAGCCCGTGCCCTGAGCACCTTCGAAGCGCTGTACGGAGATCACATGTCCACTCGCAAGACCACTCTCTTCTACGCCGTACTGCTGGCCATCGCCTCGGTGGCGATCGGCATGGTGCTCGCGGCGAGGCTCGACCTGTCGCCGACGTCCTCGGCGCAGCCGCTGACGACCGCGCCGCCCGCCAACAGCGCCCCCATCACGGGCGCCATCGACGCGACGACGTTCCGCACCATCGCCCGCGAGATGTCGCCCGCCGTGGTCAACATCCGCACCGAGTCGACGCCGCGGACCGAGGAACTCACCGAGTTCTTCGGCGGCGATGACCTGCTCCGCCGCTTCTTCCCGGATCAGGAGCGGCAGGCCCCGGGCGCGCGTCCGCGACAGCGCCAGCAGCCGCAGTCGCAGGGCGCCGGCACCGGCTTCATCATCGACGCCGCCGAGGGCCTGATCCTCACCAACAATCACGTCGTCGAGAACGCCAACAAGATCGAAGTGGCGTTCTACGGTGACGACGGCGACCTCGAGTTCGAGGCCAAGATCGTCGGCCGCGACCCGCTCACCGACAGCGCCCTCATCCAGCTTGTCAAGAAGCCGGCCGGGCAGCTCCAGCAGGTCAGGTTCGGGGATTCCGATCAGATGCAGCCGGGCGATTTCGTCGTCGCCATCGGCAACCCGTTCAACTTCAATCACACGGTCACCGTCGGCGTCATCAGCGCGCTCGGTCGGCCGTTCCCGGTGGCACCGGCGCGCAGCGTCAACATGCTGCAGACCGACGCGGCCATCAACCCGGGCAACTCCGGTGGGCCGCTGCTCAACGTCCGCGGCGAGGTCGTCGGCATCAACACGGCCATCCTCAGCGACCGTGCCCAGGCGTCCAACATGGGCATCGGGTTCGCCGTGCCGATCAACCTCGTGCGAGAACTCGTCCCGCAGCTGAGGACCGGCAAGGTGACGCGCGGCATGATCGGCGTTCAGGTCCAGCCGGTCGGCGCCGAGGCCTACGAGGACCTCGGTCTCACCAACCGCAGCGGCGCATTCGTCACCGCCGTCACCGCCGGGGGCCCGGCGGCCCGCGCCGGCCTGAAGGCGCTGGACGTCATCGTCGAGTTCAACGGCAAGCCGGTGAAGAACCGCGACCAGCTGGTCGAGATGGTCACGCGCACGCGGCCCGGCACGACCGTGCCCGTCAAGGTCCTCCGTGATGGCGGCAAGAGCCAGTCGATCAACGTCACGATCGGCGAGCTCAATCTCGAGGCCGAGGCCGGCGGCGTGGCGGAAGAAGAAGAGAGCACGGTCGAGGAGTCGGCCGGCTTCGGCATCCAGCTGGACGACATCACGCCCGACATCGCCCGTCGCCTGGAACTGCCGCGCAGCACGAGCGGCGCCCTCGTGACCGACGTCGATCCCGGGAGCGCCTCGGCGCAGGGCGGGCTTCGCCGCTTCGACGTCATCACGCAGGTCAACGGTCAGGCCGTGACCAGCGCCACCGACGCCAACAAGAAGCTGCAGGCCATCCCGAGCGGACGTCTCGCCCGCATCCTCGTGCTGCGCGGCGGGCAGGAGCTCGGCTTCGCCATCCGCAAGGACTAGTGGTCGAGCGCGAGATCAAGCTGGAGTACCCCACCCTGGAGGCTGCGCGCGCCGCGATCGGCACGCTCGGCCTCCCGGCCCTCCGGCCGCGTCGTCTCCAGGACGATGCGCTGTACGACACGCCGGACGGCAGCCTGCGCGCGCGCAGTTGCGCGCTGCGGCTGCGCCGCGATGGCGAGGTCGCGGTCATCACGTTCAAGGGGCCACCCGAGCCGGGGATGATGAAGGTCCGTCCGGAGTTCGAGACGGGGACCGGCGATGCGGCCACGACGCACGCCATCTTCGAGGCGCTCGGGTATCGCGTCGCGTTCCGCTACCAGAAGTACCGCGAGGAGTTCGGTGACACGACCTGCGTCCTCGCCCTCGACGAGACACCGGTCGGGATCTTCGTCGAACTCGAAGGTCAGGAAGCCCGGATCACCGCACTGGCCGAGGCGCTCGGGTTCCAGCCGGCCGACTACCTGACGGCCTCCTATTCACGTCTGCACGCCGAGCGGGGCGCGGCGCTGGGCCTCGGCCCCCACATGCTGTTCCCGGCATGACCACCTGGCCGCCGCCCGCCATCGTGCTCACCGCGGGCCTCGGCACGCGCCTCCGTCCGCTGACCGCGTACCGCGCCAAGCCGGCGATGCCGGTGGGCGACGAGGCCCTGGCGTGCCGCATCCTGCGGCGCCTCGCCGAGGCCGGCATCCGGGAGGCGGTCCTGAACCTGCACCATCTCCCCCACACCGTCACGCGCGAGGTCGGCGACGGGTCGCAGTGCGGCCTGCGCGTCCGCTATTCGTGGGAGCAGCCCCGCGTGCTGGGCTCGGCCGGAGGGCCGCGTCATGCGCTGCCGCTGGTCGCGGGCGACACGGTGCTCGTGGTCAACGGCGACACGCTGTGCGACATCCCGCTGCGCACGTTGTGGGAGGCCCACACCAGGAGCGGCGCCCTGGTGACGCTCGGGCTGATGCCGCACCCTGCGCCAGGTCGCTACGGCGGTGTGGTCCTGGACGCCGAGGGGGCGGTCACGGCGTTCGTCCCGCGCACCAGTACGGTCCCCAGCGTGCACTATCCCGGCATCCAGTTGGTGCGGCGCGCGGTGCTGGAGGGCCTGCCCGACGACACGCCGGCCGAGAGCGTCGCGCAGCTCTATCCGCAGCTGATGGCGGCCACCCCTGGAGCCGTGCGTGGCGTGGTCTTCGACGCGCGATTCGACGATGTCGGGACCGTGGAGGACTATCGGCGCACCTGCCGGGCGTTCGGCACCGATGCTCGCGGCAACGTCATCGATGCCGCCGCCACCGTGGCCGGGACCGCCTCGCTGCGTGACTGCATCGTGTGGCCCGGCGCGCACGTGCCGGCCGGGTGCGTGCTCGACGATGTCGTCGTCACGGGACACGTGCCGCTGGCGGCCGGCCAGCACCTCAGCCAGACCACTGCGTAAGCGGCCGTCTTCATTCCCCTGTTACCATGCTCGGCGCGTCGATGGCACACACCGGCGACGCGCAGGCCGCGCACGACCGTGCCGCGCCGACCCATGACAGGACAGAGCTGGTGGCCGATTCGTTTCAGGACCGTGTAGAGCAGTATCTCGGAAGAAGCGGGCAGCGCGCCCGCGGCGTACGCGTGGTGCCGCTGACGGGCGACGCCTCGGATCGGCGCTACTACCGGCTGATCGCGCCCGAAGGCACGACCACCGTGCTGGCCGCCTACCCGTCGGCATTCGACGAGACGCTGCCGTTCCTCAACGTCACGCGGCTGCTGGATCAGATGCCCGTGCCGGTCCCGGACATCCTCGACGAAGCGCCCGACCTCGGGCTGCTGCTGCTCGAGGATCTGGGGGACGTGACGCTGCAGGCGCACCTCGGCCTCGCCAGTTCGGAGGAGCACGGCAAGCTCTATCGCGAGGCGGTGCGGCTCATCGCCGCGCTGCAGCACCGTGGGGCGGAACTGGCGTCAGACGCCTACCTGCCGTATGGCATCGCGTTCGACGAGGCGAAGCTCGGCTGGGAGATGGAGTTCTTCCTCAAGCACTATCTTCTCGGCTATCGCGGTGTCGAACTGGACGAAGGCACGCTGACGGCCATCCGCGTCGAGTTGCGCCTGCTCGTGGAGCGCCTGGCCGCCGAGCCGCGCGTGCTCTGCCATCGCGACTATCACAGCCGCAATCTGATGCTGCACCAGCAGCGGCTGCACCTGATCGACTATCAGGACGCCCGCCTCGGGCCCGACACCTACGACCTGGCGTCGTTGCTGCGCGACTCGTATGTCGACCTGTCGGATTCGACCGTCAACTGGCTCCTGGCCTATTTCCTCGCCCTGACGGACCGCCCGGAAAGCGAAGCCGAGTTCCGCGAGCGGTTCGACGTGATGTCCCTGCAGCGCAACCTGAAGGCGCTCGGGACGTTCGGCTACCAGACCACTGCCAAGCAGAATCCCGTGTACATCCAGTACATGCCCCGTACGCTGCGGTACGTCCGGACCAATCTCGCGCGGTACCGGTCCTTCGGCCGGTTGCACGACCTGCTCGCGGCGCACGTCGACGAGATGCGCTAGCGCAGGCTTTTTCGTACACTCTGCGCGTGGACTTCGGACTCTCGACGCACCTGTTCCACGCCGAGGCGCTGGGTCCCGGCCACCTGGCGGCCATGGCGGCCGAGGGGTTCACCGCCGTCGAGGTGTTCGCCACCCGGTCGCACTTCGACTATCACGAGATCCAGGCCGGGCGAGACCTCGCCGGGTGGTGCGCGGCCAGCGGCGTACGGCTGCACAGCATGCACGCGCCGATCACCGAGTTCCTCCACGGCACGACCTGGGGCCCGCCGTTCTCGACCGCGTCGTCACAGGCCGCCCAGCGGGCCAGGACCGTGGACGAGTGCCTGAAGACGCTCGACCTGGCGACGGTCGTCCCGTACGCCTATCTCGTGCTGCACCTCGGCGTCCCGGACGAGTACGCGCCGCCCTCGGGCGACAACCAGCGCGACGCCGTGCTGCGGACGCTCGACGTGCTGATGCCGGCGGCCGAGCGGGTCGGCGTGCGCGTCGCGGTCGAGGTGATCCCCAATGCGCTCTCGACCGCGCGCCAGCTCGTGCGCCTCATCGAGGAGGAGGACCTGAGCGGGCTGGGCATCTGCCTCGACGTCGGCCACGCGCGGCTGCAGGGCGATGTGGTGGACGCGCTGGAGACGGTGGCCGGCTACCTCGTGACCACGCACCTGCACGACAACGGCGGCCGCAAGGACGACCACCTGTTGCCCTTCGACGGGGTGATCGACTGGCCGGAGCTGCTCATCGCGTTCCAGAAGGTCGGGTACGACAGCACCCTGATGTTCGAGCTCGCCGCGGCTGCCGACGGTCCGCTCACCACGCTGCGGCGGGCCGGGGCAGTGCGCCGCCGGCTGGAATCGCTGCTCGGCGACACGACGTTCCCCTTCGGCGACGACTGACCGCCCGCGTCGTTGGGGAGGGCCGCGTCAGTTGGCCTCCCGGGCCTTCTCCGTCATACTTTGGAGTTCTGATGCCGCCCGTTGCCTACATCCAGGACATCGCCCAGTTCGACGGCCAGGACGTCACCCTCCGGGGCTGGCTCCACAACCGACGCTCCAGCGGGAAGATCCACTTCCTGATCGTCCGCGATGGCACCGGCTTCATCCAGGTGGTGATGTCGAAGGCCGACATCGGCGAGGAGCTGTTCGCCAAGGCAGACCACCTCTCGCAGGAAACCGCGATCATCGTCACCGGCAGGGTCCGGGCCGACGCGCGCGCCAAGGGTGGCTACGAGCTGACGGGCACGGGCTTCACCGTGGTCGGGGACTCGGTGGACTACCCCATCACGCCGAAGGAACACGGCGTGGACTACCTGATGGACCGGCGGCACCTGTGGATCCGCTCGCAGCGTCAGCAGTCGGTGCTGCGCGTGCGGCACGAGATCATCGATGCCGTCCGCGACTTCTTCAACAGCCGGGGCTTCATCCTCGCCGACACGCCGATCTTCACGCCGTCGGCCTGCGAAGGCACGACCACGCTGTTTCCGGTCCAGTACTTCGAAGACACGACGGCCTACCTGACGCAGAGCGGCCAGCTGTACAACGAGGCCAACGCCATGGCCCTCGGCAAGGTCTACGCCTTCGGGCCGACGTTCCGGGCCGAGAAGAGCAAGACCCGCCGCCACCTGACCGAGTTCTGGATGGTCGAGCCCGAGGTCGCCTACGCCACCCTCGACGACACCATGGACCTGGCCGAGCAGCTGGTGGAATCGGTGGTCGCCCGGGTGCTCGACAAGCGGCGGCCCGAACTGGCCCAGCTCGAGCGCGACACCTCGAAGCTCGAGACGGTGACGACGCCATTCCCGCGGATCTCGTACACCGAGGCCATCGAGCGGCTCAAGGGCGCCGGCATGCCCGTCGAGTGGGGTGGTGATTTTGGCGGTACCGACGAGACCGTGCTGTCGGGGCAGTTCGACCGCCCGGTCCTCGTGCATCGGTACCCGGCGGCGGTGAAGGCCTTCTACATGAAGCCGGACCCGGCGCAGCTCGATCTCGCGCTGTGCGTGGACATGCTCGCGCCGGAAGGGTACGGCGAGATCATCGGTGGCGGCCAGCGCCTCGACGACTACGACCTGCTGCTGCAGCGGATCAAGGACCACGATCTGCCGCAGGAAGCCTTCGAGTGGTATCTCGACCTGCGCCGCTTCGGTTCGGTGCCCCACGCCGGCTTCGGCATGGGCATCGAGCGGGTGGTGGCCTGGATCTGCGGCCTCGAGCACGTCCGCGAAACCATTCCGTATCCGCGGATGTTGTATCGGTTGTATCCGTGACGGGCGGGTTGGTCCGTCGACCTGGAGGTCGACGGCTACAGCCGTCCGCGGAGCGGTCGAGCCCCAGGACGGGTCGCGGCTGCAGCGGCGACGTTTGGCAATGAATCGAGTCCTCCGGACACGACTGTAGGCGTCGAGCTTCAGCTCGACGCGCGACGTCGCCATTGGGCATTCAGGCACTAGGCACTAATGAAGATTGGTCTGATTTCACTCGGCTGCCCCAAGAACCTCGTCGACTCCGAGGTGATGCTGGGACTCGCCGAGCGCGCCGGGCACGAGATCACGGGAGACGCGGCAGACGCCGACGTGCTCGTGGTCAACACGTGTGCCTTCATCGACTCGGCCAAGCAGGAGTCCATCAACACCATCCTCGAGATGGCCCAGCACAAGACGGGCGGCCGGGCCCGGCGGCTCGTCGTCACGGGCTGCCTGGCGGAACGCTACCGTGAGGAACTGCGCGAGCAGATCCCCGAGATCGACGCCGTGCTCGGCACCGGCGAGGTGGACGCCATCGTCGGCGCCATCGACGGGGCGCCGTCGGCGCCGGCCACCGTGGGCCTGTTCCGACGCAACGCGGATGGCGAGGCCGAGAAACTGTCGGCGAGACATCGCGACGCCGATGCGCCGCTCCCGACCTACCTCTACGACGCGGCGACGCCGCGCCGCCTGACCACGCCGGGGCACTACGCCTACGTGAAGATCGCCGAGGGCTGCGACTACAACTGCGCCTTCTGCATCATCCCGAAGCTGCGCGGCGCCTATCGGAGCCGGGAGGAAGGCTCAGTCGTGGCCGAAGCCCGCGCCCTGGCGGCCCGCGGCGTCAAGGAACTGCTCCTGGTGTCGCAGGACACCACGTTCTACGGCATCGATCGCGATCGGCAGGACCGTGGCGCGCTCGGTCGCCTGCTGCGGGCGCTCAATGCCATCGAGGGGCTGGAGTGGATCCGGCTGCTCTACCTCTACCCCACCACGATCACGGCCGACACGATCGAGGCGATGGCGGCGTGCGAGAAGGTCGTCCGCTACGTGGACCTGCCGTTGCAGCACGCCTCGGCGGCGATGCTGAAGCGGATGCGGCGGCCGGGTACGCGCAAGAGCTACGAGGCCCTGCTCGCCCACCTCCGGCACGCACTGCCTGGCGTGACCCTGCGGACCACCTTCGTCGTCGGGTTCCCGGGGGAGACCGAGGCGGACGTCGACGAGCTGGTCGATTTCGTCAAGACCATCGAGTTCGACCACGTGGGCGTCTTCACGTACTCCCACGAAGAGGGCACGGCGGCCGCGGCGATGGTCGACGACGTGCCGGCGGCGGTCAAGCGGAAGCGGCAACGGCGCGTGATGCAGGTGCAGCAGCGCATCGTCGCGCGTCGCCAGAAGGCCCGCATCGGCCAGCGGGTCCGCGCCGTGGTGGACGGCCCGTCGAGCGAGCACGAGCTGGTGCTGCAGGGCCGGCTGTCCGGCCAGGCGCCCGAGGTGGATCCGGTCGTGTTCTTCACCGACTGCGACCCGAGCGAGTACCCCCCGGGGACGTTCGTGGACGCCGAGGTGGTCGACGCGGCGGGGTACGACCTCATCGTGAGACCGGTAGAAGCCCTGACCTCGTCATGCCGCATGCCGCATGCCGAATGCTGAAGGGACGAGGTAGAAGGTACAAGGGAGAAGGTCGAAGGGAGAAGGCGGGTAGGACGCGGGATGTTCGGCATTGCGGCATCGCCGCATCGCGGCAGTGCGCCGGCCGCGGAGAGGCCCGGCGGGCTCATCCAGGGGCCTACCGCGCGGCCCTCCATCCGTGCTACAGTCCACGATTGGAGTTCAGGCTACCCTTCCGGAGTGGGCCGCTTTGCCCACTTTTTGTGTTTCAGGGGTCGCTGTCTCGTCGACGTGACAACCGATACGCGCCTGGAGCGCGTCCGGACGGCGGCCCAGAGGGTTGCCGGATCCTGCGGGCTCGACATCTTCGACATCCAGCTGCGGCGGGAGTCGAGTGGCTGGGTGCTGCGTGTCGTCATCGATCGACGGCTGCAGCGCGATGCCGACGGTGCCGTGGCCGTGGAGACACCGGAGCAGTCCATCGGGATTGAGGACTGTCAGCGGGTGAGCACGGACCTGAGCACGATTCTCGACGTCGAGGACGTGCTCGACCACGCCTATACCCTCGAGGTGTCGTCACCGGGCCTCGACCGGCCGCTGCGCCACGCCGATGACTATCGGCGGTTCAGTGGTCGGCTCGTGAAGCTGGTGGTGCCGACAGGTGTCGAGGGTCAGACGCATTTCGAAGGCCGGATTGCCGGCGTGGAGGATGAGGCCGTCATCCTGCAAGTGGGTCGTCGCAAGGAGCGACGCATCCCCTTCGCGGAGATCAGTCGGGCCCGCCTCGAGGTGGAGTTCTAGACGCAAATGAGTACCAACCCGCTCGTGCAATCGATTGAGACGCTCGCCAAGGAGCGCGGCATCGATCCGGCCATCGTGATCACGGCCATCGAAGAAGCCGTCCTCACGGCCTCGCGCAAGTCCTACGGCAAGGACGGCGAGAACCTGAAGGCGCGCCTGAACTACGAGACGGGAGAGGTCGAGCTCCTCGCGGTCAAGAAGGTGGTCGAGGCGGTCGAGAACCCGGCGACGGAGATTTCGCTCGGCGACGCCCAGGACATCTACCGCGTGTACGGCGAGGAGTATGCGGCCGGCATCGAACTCGAAGATGAAATCGAGTTCCCGAAGAGCAAGGAAAAGCTCGGGCGCATCGCCGCGCAGACGGCCAAGCAGGTCATCTTCCAGAAGGTCCGCGAGGCCGAGCGGCGCAACGTCTTCGACGAGTTCTCGTCGCGCGTCGGCGAAGTGGTCACCGGCATGGTGAAGCGTTTCGAGCAGGGCGACATCATTGTCGAGCTCGGGCGCATCGAAGCGAGCCTGCCGCGCAAGGAGCAGTCCCGCGCCGAGAACTACGCCATCGGCGACCGCGTGCGGACGGTGATCAAGAACGTCAACGAGAACCTCAAGGGACCGCAGGTCATCCTGTCGCGCACCGACCCGGCGTTGCTGGTGAAGATGTTCGAGCAGGAAGTCCCCGAGATCTACGACGGCACGGTGATGATTCGCGGGGCCGTGCGCGAGGCGGGCGACCGCGCCAAGGTGGCGGTCTACAGCCGCGAGCGCGACGTCGACCCGGTCGGCGCGTGCGTCGGCATGAAGGGCACGCGCGTGCAGGCGATCATCCGCGAGTTGCGCGGCGAGAAGATCGACATCGTCGAGTACTCGGACGATCCGGTCGAGTTCGTGATGAACGCCATCAGCCCGGCCCGCGTGCAGCGCGTGACGATCGTCGACGACCAGGACCGCGTGATGGAAGTGGTGGTCGAGGACAAGCAGTTGTCGCTCGCGATCGGCAAGAAGGGCCAGAACGTGCGACTGGCCGCCAAGCTGACCGGCTGGAAGATCGACATCAAGAGCGAAGAAGAGAAGCGCAAGGAAGTGGAGGCCCAGCTGGCGGGGTTCGACTGGAACGCCGTCGCCGAGGGTCAGGCCGAGATGCCCCTCACGGGCGCCGCGGCCATGGACGCCCTGTTCGATCCGAACATGGGCGCCGACACGGCCACCGAGCCGGTCGAGGCGGAGACCGCCGCGCCCGGCGAGGATGTGCCGGAGAGCGACGAGTCCGCTGGCGATGCGTCGCCGGTCGCACTCGAGACGAGTCCCGACGCCGACGGCGCCGAGACCCGCGAGCAGGAGTAGTACTCGCCCTTTGCCACTGCGGCATTGGGGGAGAGATTGGCCGACCAGGGCTGAGAAGCGCGGTCGGAGGCTGGCCTAGAACGAAGGGGACACGTTGTCGACTGTCCGGATCTACAAAGTCGCGGAACTGCTGAACGCACCCAGCCAGGAGGTCATGGATCTCCTGAAGGTGGAGGCGGGTATCGAGGTGCGTTCGGCCTCGAGCACCATCGAAGAGGTGGTGGCCAGGCAGTTCGTGGAGCGACACGCGCGCAAGCGCAATATCTCGCTCCCGCCTGCCGCGCAGATGTTCAACGAGGGTCCGCCCCAGCGCCCCGGCGCCGGGAAGAAGCAGCCGGGCAAGGGCCCGGCGCTGCCGGAACCGCCCAAGGCGGCGCCGTTGCCGCCGCCCCGGCTCGTCAAGGCCCTGAAGGTGCCCGGCGCGCCGTCGGCCTCGCCTGCGTCCTCCGAGGAGGCCCCGGCGTACGCCGCGGCCCCGGCGGTGGCCGAGCCCTCGACGCCGGCACCGCCGGCGCCGGCGGTCGCGCCGACCGCCACGGTGGAAGCGCCGCCGGCTCCCGACACCCGTGAGGTGAGCGCGCCGGCAGAGACCGCGGCTCCCGCGCCGGCGACTGACGTCGCCGCGTCGGCCGCGGTGCCATCGCCTGCCGTCGCCGAGGTCCCGACGACGCCCGCGCCGGCTGCCGAGCGCGAGGTCGAGGCCCCGACGCCCGTGGAAGCGGCCGCGCCGGTCGCCCCGCCGTCGGCCGGCGACGCGCCCGCGCCAAGCCCGGCGCCCGACGCGGCCCCGGTGGCCGCCGAGGGTGACGATGCCGGCGATGTCGATGCCGCCGGCCGTCAGGTGCCGTCGTCGTTGCGCCTGCGCGTCGAAGATCCGAATCGCCCGGTCAGCGCGCCGCCCATGCGGCCCGCTCGCCCGGCGCCGCCCGTGGCCCCGCCGCCGGTGCGGCGCGCTCCCCTGCCGCCGACCGCTGGTCCGGCGGGTCCGCCACGTCCGGCCACCGCCGGCCCGAGGCCGCTGCCCCCCGGCGCGGCCCTCCCAGGAGGCCCTCGACCGTTGCCGTCGCAGCCGATCCGTTCGCCGCTGCCGCAGGTCGCACGGCCCAGTTATCAGCCCACGTATGCCAACATCGGCCGCGCCCCTGGCGTGGTCGGCCCCGGCGGTCGTCCGCTCGGTGGGGTGCCAGGCGCTCCCGGGCTCGCGCAGCCCGGCCAGCGTCCAGGTGCGGCGCAGTTCCCGCGGCCGCCGCAGCCGGGCGGTTACCGCCCCGGTGGTGCGCCCGGTGGGCATCGCCCGCGTCCCGGAGGCCGCAGCAGCGGCGGCCGGCGCACGCGGATCGAAGCGCCGGTCGTGCAGGGACCAGCGGCCCCGCCGCCGATCACCCGCATCATCACGCTCGCAGAGGGCATGACCGTCAAGGACCTGGCCGACAAGCTCGAAGCCAAGGTCAAGGACGTCATGCGCGTCATCCTCGAGCAGGGCATGCGGATGACGATCAACAGCACCCTCGATGCCGAGACGGCGACGTCGCTCGCGCGCCAGTTCGGCGCCGAAGTCGAGGTCCGGTCGTTCGAGGAAGAGATCGTCGAGTTCGAGGAGAGCGCCAACAACCCCGAGGACCGCGTCGCTCGTGCGCCGGTGGTCACGGTGATGGGCCACGTCGATCACGGCAAGACGACGCTGCTCGACAGCCTGCGGACGACCCGGATCGCCGAGCGCGAAGCGGGTGGCATCACGCAGCACATCGGCGCGTACGCGGTCGAACTCAACGGGCGCAAGATCGTGTTCCTCGACACGCCGGGCCACGCGGCGTTCACCACGATGCGTGCCCGCGGCGCGAAGGTCACCGACGTGGTGGTCCTCGTGGTCGCCGCCGACGACGGCGTCATGCCGCAGACGCGTGAGGCCATCGACCACGCACGCGCGGCCAAGGTGCCGATCATCGTGGCGATCAACAAGATCGACAAGCCGGATGCCAACCCCGAGCGCGTGATGCGTGAGCTGTCCGAGATCGGACTGCTCGCCGAGGCGTGGGGTGGCGACACGGTGATGGTGCCGGTGTCGGCCAAGGCCAAGCAGAACCTCGAGACGCTCCTCGAGATGATCCTGCTGGTCACCGAGATCGGTGAGCACAAGGCCAACGCGGCCCGCAACGCCTCGGGCACCGTGCTCGAAGGCAAGCTCGATCGCGGCCGCGGTCCGGTGGCGACGGTCCTGGTGCAGGACGGTACGCTGCACGTCGGCGACACCATCCTCGTCGGCACCATCGTCGGCAAGGTCCGCGCGTTGCAGGACGACCGCGGCCGCAGCGTCCGCGAAGTCGGCCCCTCCACCCCGGTGGAAGTGCTCGGCCTCGGCGGCGTCCCGACACCGGGCGACACCTTCCAGGCCGTCGACGACGTGGCCAAGGCTCGCCAGATTGCGCTGTTCCGCGAAGAGCAGGCCAAGGCCAAGTCGCTCGGCGCGCGTGGCGGTCGCATGACCCTCGAGACGCTCCAGAAGCACATCGCCGAAGGCGGCGTGAAGGAACTGGCGCTGATCATCAAGACCGACGTGCAGGGATCGGCCGAAGTGCTGGCCGACTCGCTGCAGAAGCTCGGCGACGAACGCATCAAGGTGCGCGTCATCAGCTTCGGCGTCGGTGCGATCAACGAATCGGACGTGCTGCTCGCGACCGCATCGGAAGCCATCATCATCGGCTTCAACGTGCGTCCCGACCGCAACGCCGAGGCTGTGGCCGCGCGCGAGAAGGTGGACATCCGCCTCCACTCGGTCATCTATCACGTGACCGACGAGATCCGCGCTGCCATGGCCGGCATGCTCGAGCCGACGTTCAAGGAGAGCCGCCTCGGTCTGGCCGAGGTCCGCGAGGTGTTCCGCGTGCCGAAGGCCGGCACGGTGGCGGGCTGCTTCGTCACCGAGGGCGTCATTCGCCGCTCCGGTGACATCCAGGCCCGCCTGCTGCGCGACGGGGTGGTCATCCACACCGGCAAGCTCAGCTCGCTCCGCCGCTTCAAGGACGACGTGTCCGAGGTCAAGAACGGCCTCGAGTGCGGCATGACCTTCGAGCGCTACAACGACGTCAAGGCCGGCGACCAGATCGAGGTGTTCACCTCGGAGGAAATCGCCATCACCATCCCGGGCTAGCGCCGGGCCGACACATTCAGCCCGGCGAAGGCCGGAATGCCGTGAATGCCGCAATGCCGGAGGGCCCAGCCCTTCGGCATTGAGCATTTCAGGACACTCTTCGTCCGTCGAGGACGCCCCGTAGCCCGGTCGCCCTGCCCTGCCGTCGGCATTCCCGGCGTGCGGCATCGCGGCATTTCGTAGAATCAATCCATGCAAGGTTCCGGTTCCCGCGCCGAGCGCATCGCCGACAGCATCAAGGACCAGGTCAGCCAGCTGCTGGCGTTCGAAGTCAAGGATCCCGCGGTGGGGCTCCTGACGGTCACCCACGTCAAGATGACGAGCGACATGGGCATGGCCCACGTCTACTACACGCTCGTCGGCGACGAGGTCGAGCGCACCAAGACGGCCAGGGCCCTCGACCGCGCCACGGCCTTCGTGCGCCGACGACTCGCCGAAGACATGAACATGCGGCGGGCTCCCGACGTGAAGTTCCACTACGACGAGAACCTGGAGCGCCAGGAGCGCGTCGAGACGCTGCTCCGCCAGATCGCCGCCGAACGCGCCGAACGCGAGGCGCAGGAGAAGGCCGAGCCGCCCGCCGATGACCGTGCGCAGTGAGCCGGCCGGCGTGCCCCCTCCCCTCTCGCTGATCGAGGCGCTGCGCGCCGACGGGCCCGTCATCCTCTGCGGTCACGCGCGCCCCGATGGCGACTCGATCGGCTCGGTGATGGCCATGGCCGCGGCGCTGCGCGCCCTCGGCCGCCCGGTCCGTACGATCTGCAGCGACCCGGCGCCAGCGGCGTTCCACGTGTTTCCTGGCATGGAGGCGCTCGAAATCACGCGCGACGTCGATGCCACGGGCGCCACGGTGGTGGTGATGGAGTCCGGCGCCCTGTCGCGCACGGGCATCACGGGCCTCGAGCGCGCCGCCGTGGTCGTCAACATCGACCATCACCTCGGCAACAGCGGCTACGGGACCGTCACCTGGTTCGACGAGACCGCGGCCGCGTGCGTCGAGATGGTGGGCGAGGCCATCGATGCGCTCGGCGTGCCGTGGTCGACGGCCATCGCCACGTACCTGTACCTGGGGCTGCTGACCGACACGGGCGGCTTCCGCCACTCGCACATCTCGGCGCGCAGCTTCGACCTGGCGCGCCGCTCTGTGATCGCGGGCGCCGATCCCGTGGCCATCGGCCAGGTGGCGTTCGACAGCTTCAGCCTGGCCCGGGTCCGGCTCATCGGCGCGTTGCTGCACGGCATGCAGCTGGACGCCGACGGGCGGCTGGCGGTGCTCACGCTGACGCCCGAGGTGCACGTCACCGCCGGGTCCACCCCGGACGAGACCGAGGGCATCATCAACATGCCCTTCACGGCCCAGGAGATTCGCGCGGTGTGCCTGTTGCGCAGCGACGAGCCCGGTCTCACGCGTGTCAGCCTGCGATCGAAAGGCACGGTCGACGTGCGATCGGTGGCCCAGCAGTTCGGCGGCGGCGGACACTTCAACGCCAGTGGCTTCACGACCACCGACGGGCTCGACGAGGTCCGTGCCGCGCTGCTGCCCCTGATGCGCGCCGCGATCCAGTGAGCAGCGGCATCGACGGCGTCCTGGTCGTGGACAAGCCGGAGGGCATGACGTCGCACGACGTGGTCGCCACCGTGCGTCGACGCCTCCCGAGGAAGACGAAGGTCGGGCACACCGGCACGCTCGATCCGTTCGCGACCGGTGTGCTGCCGGTGGTGATCGGCAAGGCGACGCGGCTGTCGCAGTTCCTCACGGCCGGCCGCAAGCGGTATCGCGCCACCGTCGCGTTCGGCGTCGCCACCGATTCCGGCGACCGGATGGGACAGATCGTCGAGACGGCGGCGCCGGAGCGGCTGGCTGTGCTCGACGAGGCGCTGGTCCGCACGGCGCTGACGGGCTTCGTCGGTACTCACCCGCAGGTGCCGCCCGCGCACTCGGCCAAGATGATCGATGGCGAGCGCGCCTACGTGCTCGCGCGGCGCGGCGAGCGTGTGGAGATGGCCGCCGTCGCCGTCACCGCGCATGCCCTCACCCTGACGGCGTGGGACGCGGCGTCGCACGTGGCGACCGTCGCCCTCGACGTCTCGGCCGGCTATTACGTCCGCAGCCTCGCACGTGACCTCGGCGTCGCCGTCGGCGTGCCGGCGCACCTGACGGCGTTGTGCCGCACCGGCAGCAGCGACTGGACCATCGAAGACGCGCATGCGCTCGGCGCTGTCGTGCAGGCCGACCCGGAGGCGTTCGCGGCCATGTGCCGCCCGATGTCGACGGTCCTGCGCGAGTGGCCCGCTGTCGTCCTGACGGAGCGGCAGGTGGCGTGGGTGCTGGCTGGTCGCCTCGTTGCCCTGGAGCCGGCGCAGGCGTCGCGCCTGGGTGCCGCGACCGTCGATCGGGCGAGGCTCCTCGATGCGTCAGGGACGCTCGTCGCGCTCGCCCGCCACACCCCGGACGGGCTGCTCCACGCCGACGTCGTGCTGGGCTGACGGGATCACCGCAGGCGCGGATCGAGGGGAAAGCGGACGGTACTGGCGATCTGGCAGCGCCCGGCGTCGGGATGCGCCGGATTCAGCAGGTAGTTCCACGCGGCCGGCACGATGACGGAGGGCACGCGCAGCAGCGGCGTCGACCGCTGCCGGAGCCACGTATCCCCGAGGCTCCGCGTCGCCCCGATGTCGTCGCGCCAGTCGTCCGGGAGGGCGCCCGCCTCGCCGATCGACGCCTCGGCCGTCTCGATCTGCAGCCACTGGTAGGCCACGGGCAGCGCGGCGAGTCTGGCCCCCTGCACGAGCATCTCGAGGAGGCAGGAGGCGGGATGGTCGGCGAGATAGACCACGGGGCGTCCTCGCGAATGCCACCGGCCACTGGCATACACCCCACCGATGCCGGAGAGATCGGCATGCTGGGAGATCCGCCAGACGGTCACGCAAAGAGGCCGTGCTCGAGACGCACCAGGGTCTCTTCGACGGCCCGCGCGCCGATCTCGCTCTTCAACAAGTCCACGGGTCTGGCGCGGTCGAGGGCCAGATTGGGCTCGCGCAGCCACGCCCAGGCGGTCGCGCGACTGCCCAGGACGGCGTCGGCGATCGCCAGGATTCTGCCGAGCCGTATGGCCCGCTCGGCCTCTTCCATCGCCAGGGCCTCGCCACGGGTCCGGCGATGCCGGAGGGTCCTGGGATTGATCACGAGATCGCCCAGTTCCGCGGCCGTGAAGCCGGCGGCGAGCAGGTCGTCGAGGACCGAGAGCGGCACGCCACCCGCGACCACGTCCCGCGCGAGCTGGAGGTCCTCGCGTGGCGGACGCTCACGGAGGACGAAGGGGTTTGGCATGATGCCTATCCTAGCACGGCATGTTTGCCAACGCGAATGGCGCATGCGTGGCCGCGGCTGGCATGTCGGCGAGAGGATCAGCTATCATTCGTAGTTCGCTGGCGCCCATATCGGCGCTCCCATCACCCAGACGACGACGGCCCGGGGCCCGCAGGGGCAGTGCTGGACCGATCGCGGAGGCAAGACCCGTGGCATTGACGAAGGACCGCAAGACCGACCTCATCGAAGGATTCCGCCATCACGACACCGACACGGGCTCGCCCGAAGTGCAGGTGGCCATCCTCAGTGAGCGCATCACGTACCTGACCGAGCACTTCAAGACGCACGCGAAGGACCACCACTCGCGTCGCGGCCTGCTGAAGCTCGTGGGCCAGCGCCGTCGGCTGCTGGACTACGTCAAGGCCAAGAACACCGACCGGTACGCGCAGCTCATCAAGCGTCTCGGCATCCGGAAGTAGCGGAGTTCACGAAGGGACGGGAGCGTGCTCCCGTCCCTTCGCGTTTCGCTCCGCCCGCGGCCGTGGCAGGCCCGGCGGACACGGTCCCGCCGCGCGGCCCCACTCGCGCAGATCCTCGCACCGCACACCGCCAGGGCAGACAGGTCCCCTGGCACTGACATGACAGGGAACCCCATGCACACACGCAGTCTCGAGCTCGGCTCCCGAGCTCTCTCGTTCGAAACCGGCAAGCTCGCGAAGCAGGCCGACGGATCCGTCCTCGTCCGGATGGGCGACACGGTCGTGCTGGTCACGGCGTGTCATGCGTCCTCGCCGCGCGTCGGCATCGACTTCCTGCCGCTGACGGTCGACTACCGCGAGTTCACCTACGCGTCGGGCCGCATTCCTGGCGGCTTCTTCAAGCGCGAGGGCAAGCAGACCGAGAAGGAAACGCTGACCAGCCGCCTGATCGATCGTCCGATCCGGCCGCTGTTCCCGGCCGGCTGGGCCTTCGAGACGCAGATCATCGCCATGGTGATCTCGGCCGACACCGAGTACGACTCCGACGTGCTCGCCGTGACCGGCGCCGGTTGCGCGCTGGCGCTGTCGGAGATGCCGTTCCAGAAGACGATCGCCGGCGTCCGCGTCGGGTACGTCGACGGGCAGTACGTCATCAACCCGACGTTCAAGCAGCGCAAGTCGAGCGCGCTCGACCTGATCATCGCCGGCAGTGCCGACGCGATCATGATGGTCGAGGCGGGCGCGCAGGAAGTGGCCGAGGAGCAGATGGTCGGCGCGCTCGAGGCCGGCCACGCCGCCATCAAGCAGATCGTCGCCACCATCGACGACCTGGTCGCGGCCGCCCCGAAGAAGAAGCTCGCGGTGGCCGCCAAGGCGACCGACGCGACCTTCCAGCAGGAGGTCGAGGCCAAGGCGCTGCAGCCGCTGGCCGAGGCCATGCGCCTCAAGGACAAGCTCGAGAACTACGGGCGTGTCGATCAGGTCCAGGCCGAGCTCATCGCCTCGTACCCGGAGACCGAGCCGGAGAAGCGCGCCGAGGCCAAGAAGGTGTTCAAGGGCCTCAAGGAAAAGGTCCTGCGCAGCGAGATTCTCGAGCGCGGACAGCGCCTCGACGGCCGCAAGTTCGACGAGATTCGACCGATCTGGAGCGAGGCGCAGGTGCTGCCCCGCGTCCACGGCTCGGTCGTCTTCACCCGTGGTGAGACGCAGGCGCTCGTCACCGCCACGCTGGGCACCGCCGACGATCAGCAGAAGATCGAGACGATGGACGGCGAGACGTACAAGCGCTTCATGCTGCACTACAACTTCCCGCCGTTCTCGGTCGGCGAGACCGGCTTCATGCGCGGCCCCGGTCGTCGCGAGATCGGTCACGGCGCGCTGGCCGAGCGGGCCCTCGTGCCGGTGATGCCCACCGAGGAGCAGTTCCCCTACACCGTCCGTGTCGTCTCGGACATCCTCGAGAGCAACGGCTCGTCGTCGATGGCCAGCGTGTGCGGCGGGTCGATGGCGATGATGGATGCCGGTGTGCCGCTGCGCGCCCCGGTGGCCGGTGTGGCGATGGGCCTGATCCTCGACGAGGAGACCGGCAAGTTCGCCGTGCTGACCGACATCGCCGGTGCCGAGGACCACTACGGCGACATGGACTTCAAGGTCGCCGGCACCGCCGCGGGCATCACCGCCCTGCAGATGGACATCAAGGTGAGCGGCATCACCATGGAGATCATGCGGCAGGCGCTTGCCCAGGCGCGCGAGGGTCGCCTGTTCATCCTCGGCAAGATGGCCGAGACGATCGACGCGCCGCGGTCGCAGACGTCGCAGTGGGCGCCGCGCATCGTGACGATCAAGATCCCGGTCGACAAGATCCGTGACGTCATCGGACCCGGCGGCAAGATGATCCGCAGCATCATCGAGCGCACCGGCGTCAAGATCGACGTCGAGGACGATGGCCGCATCAACGTGGCGAGCAACGACGAGGCCTCGGCCGCGCGTGCCCTGGCGATCATCCAGGAGCTCACCGCCACGCCGGAGATCGGCAAGACGTACATGGGCAAGGTCCAGCGCATCGCCGACTTCGGCGCGTTCGTCGAGATCATGCCGGGCGTCGACGGCCTCCTGCACGTGTCGGAGATCGCGCTGCACCGCGTCAAGGACGTGCGCGACGAGCTCAAGGAAGGCGAACAGCTCCTGGTCAAGGTGCTCAACGTCGACCCGTCGGGCAAGATCCGCCTGAGCCGCAAGGCGCTGCTCCAGGAAGAGCAGCCCAAGGCCGAGTAGGCCGCGAGAGACCGGGCCGGCGCCAGAAACAGGCCGGCAGTCGTTCGGGAACAGGGCGCGGCCAGCGACGGTCGCGCCCGTTCTGTTGTATTCCTGACTCCAGCCATGCGTCCACCACTCACCCGCCGCCGATGGCTCCAGCGCTGGTCGGCCGCCGTCCTCCTGCCGCTGGGCACTCAGCCCGAACCGGAACCGGCCGGCCGACGGGCCGTCGCCCTGACGGCGCGTCGCTTCGCCTTCGATCCCGAGGTCATCGACGTCCGGCGCAACGACATCGTCCGCGTCACCATCACGTCGACCGACATCGCCCACAGCTTCACGGTGGATGCCTATCGCATCCAGAAGCGCGTGCCGCCGGGCGGCACGGTGACGTTCGAGTTCCGCGCCGACGAGGTCGGCCGCTTTCCGTTCTACTGCAGCATGCGCGCCGACGCCGGGTGCGAGGAGATGCGCGGCGAGCTGATCGTCAGGTGAGGCGCGCCCTCAGGAGAGCTGCGCCTTCGCCGTGGCGAGGTACTGCGCCCAGTCGTCGCGGGTGATGTCGTGCCCCCCCGTGCGTAGGTGGTAGCGGACCCGGTCCCCGACCGACTGCTCCACCGCCGGCATGGCCGTCCCGCCCAGTCCGCGCTGCCGCAGCAACCGCCACGCCTCGTCGGCGGCCAGCGTGGCCAGGAACTCGCCCTTCGGGTCAGCCCAGCGGTCCTCGACAGCGCTGCCGACGTGCAGGACGCGCGGCGCCACCAGGGCCAGCAACTGGTGCTGGTCGATCGGCATCGCCGCTTCGCGTCCCGCCCAGGACGCCAGCGTCGGGCAGAACCAGTGCGGGAACGACCGCGTGATGCGGCCGATCGTCTCGCCATAGGCACGGCGACTCAGCGCCGCGCCGGCGCAGCCCGAGTCGTTCGAGACCACCATGGCGAACGCCTCATCCTGCGCACCGGCCCAGAGCGCGGCCTTGCCGAGCCGACTGTGCCCGATCACGATCGCGCGCCGCGCGTCGAGCCCGGGCATGGTCGCCACGGCCCGACGCATCTGCGACAGCCCCCACGCCCACATCCCGATGGTGCCCCACCGCTCGGCCGTCGGGATGTCGCCCTCGAGTCCGTCGGCCAGCGGTGCCATCCCCTGCCGCACCACGGACGGGTCGTCGGGGGCCAGATCGCCGTAGTAGGCGGTCATGACGGCGCAGTCCTGCTCGATGATCAGATCCACCGGCCAGCGCCGCGCCATGGTGCCGCGGGCGCGCTCGGTCGCACGATGGTTCACGACGCCGTTGGCGTCGTTGGTCCGCATCCAGCGGGTCGAGAGCCGGATGGCGGGGTCCGGATCGACGGCGTGGTTGCCGAAGTAGTTCAGTCCGATGAAGACAGGGACGGGCCGGCCGTGCGCGGGCCGGTACACCAGGACGTCCATCGACGCGCGTCCCTGCCAGTCCAGACGGCACTGCTGTCGCAACGCCCGCCCACCGAGCACCGGCACCGGCGTGTCCACCGGCACCACCGCACCGTCGGGCAACCCGGCCGGCGTGCGACCGTACATGTGGCGGGCGAACAGATCGAGCAGCTCGGCGCGCCTCGCCACCCACCCTGCACGATCGGTCACCACCCGGCCATCGGCCAGGTGCAGCAGTGGCGGCAACGTGTAGGCCGGCACCTTCGCTTCGTCGTAGTTGGCGTCGTCGGGCTGGGCCCGCAGACCGGCAGCGCCGATCAGGCCGGCGAGGGTGGACGTGGCAAAGGCACGGCGCGTGAGCATGGCGAGTCAGACCTCGGCGGAGGGTGCCGGCTCGGCCGCACGGCGGGCCGCCGCGATACGCGCCGGGATGGGTGGATGCGTCAGGAAGAACGCACGCGTCAGGAGCGAGTCGTCGTCACTGGAGAGGTTGCGTGCACCGACGCGCGCCAGCACGCGCTCGAGGACGTCGGGGCGTCCGGTGAGCGCCAGGGCGAAGGCATCCGCCTCGGCCTCGTGCTGACGCGACTGCGCCAGCTGCCAGGGGCGAGCCGCCAGCCACACCGCGCCGGCACCGAGCAGCATCCACGGCAGCGACGCGGGATCGGTGAGGCCGTCCGTGCCACCGAGCCAGCGCGCCGGACCCGCGGCGCTGGCCTGGGCACCGAGCACGGCGCCGACCAGACCGATCGCCTGCACACGGACGCGCTGCCACGTGTGCCCGTGCGCGTGATGGCCGAGCTCGTGCGCGACCACCGCATCCATCTCCTCGGCCGGGCACCCGGCGAGCAGCGTGTCGGAAATCAGCAGGCGCCGCGGCCCCACCACACCCACGAGCGCGGCGCCTGC